>ERZ791934.79-NODE-79-length-119674-cov-4.881833_pt1 | contig 119674 bp, 108 predicted proteins | sample MGYA00510125_ERZ791934 | MGnify/ENA primary metagenome ERZ791934 (study PRJEB30046, sample SAMN00993240) | human gut metagenome | study: EMG produced TPA metagenomics assembly of the A metagenome-wide association study of gut microbiota in type 2... | reverse complement strand
AGACAGGATGATCTCTCCAGCGTTGCCTACTGGTATCAGAAAGAGCCTCATAACAAGTTCCGGGAACTGCCGCCAAAAGAGAAGCGGTGGCCCCGCTGATGAAAGATTGAAAGACAAATATGCTGCGGGACGGCTGAATGATTTCAGCCGTCCCGCAGCATATTATACTGAAGCAGCAAGGTCTGCCAGCACTTCTTCTACAGAGTCCGTTACATAGGTAGAGTAGTAGGAGATGCCCGGCGCGCCCCCGGACATAGCATAACTGATGCCTGCAAACTGCAGCATCTCGGTGTCGTTATACTGATCGCCGAAAGCAATGATTTCCTCCGGCCTGATATGCATGTACTCTGCCAGATCTTTTAAGGCAGTGCCTTTGTTGGCGTTAGGAGCTATAAAGTCCACCCAGAGATTACCGGAAGTCACCACTTTGATCTCCCCGTCAAACCGTTCCTTGAAGTAAGGCATAAGATTCTTGGTGCCTTCGAAGTCGCAGACGGCAACCTTAAGAAAGGGCTCCGTTATACTGCTTAGATCATCGACGATTCCCATATCGTTGTGCATATCATTGATCAGATAATCAAGAAATGCCTTGTCGGCAGAATCCGTGTAGCATTTGGACTCGCAGGACAGGAGACAATGGCAGTCGCCATATTCCTTCGCGGCCCGGAATATCTCAAGTCCCAGTTCTCTTTGGATCAATCCTTTTGAAAGGACGGTTCCGTCTTCGGATATGCATAAGGACCCATTCTCGGTGATATAAGAGATCTGATCCTTGACGGGGGCAAAGAGATTCTTTATGCTGTGAAGCTGCCTTCCGCTGGCGGCGGCAAAATGGATGCCCTTCTCCTTTAACTTAAGGATCAGGCCGCAGACTTGTGGAGGAAGTTCCTGAGCCCCGTTCTTTAGCAGGGTACCGTCCAGATCGCTTGCGATTAATTTGACCATATAGATTCTCCTTCAAATTAGATATTGGCGTGTTGCTAATTTAACACTTTCACATTATAATATAAAAAGATGACAAATGGAAGAGAGGGTACAGCAATGAAGATAGGAATCGGCAATGACCATGCCGCGGTGGACATGAAGTTTGAGGTAGCAGATTATCTGAAATCACTGGGCTATGAAGTGGTAAATTACGGCACCGATAAGAAGGAAAGCTGCAACTATCCGGAATACGGAGAGGCAGTTGCCAGGGCAGTGGTATCGAAGGAAGTAGATCTGGGAATTCTGATCTGTGGAACCGGAGTGGGGATCTCTCTGGCTGCCAACAAAGTGAAGGGCATCCGTGCGGCTGTATGTTCCGAGCCGGCAACGGCAAGGCTATCCAGACAGCACAACAATACGAATATCCTGGCCTTCGGGGCCCGCATCGTAGGGATGGAACTGGCGAAGGACATCGTGAAGGCATGGCTGGATGCAGAGTTTGAGGGCGGACGCCATCAGACGAGGGTGGACATGATTATGGAGATTGAAAATAAGTAATTGTGTCAGACTACTGTTTGCCTGATAAGAAGTGAATCCCGCTCATCATGATGTTCTCCGCAATTTCAGCGATTTCTTCGGCGCTGCAAGTCATGCCGTCGGCAAGCCATTTTTCAAGCAGTCCGATGCAGCCGGAACTTACGAAAGAATAGTAGTATTCGATCTGTTTAGGAGTGGCGCCGGCAAAATATTTTGCATAACTTTCCACACAGTTTTCGCGGCCTATGTTTAATAACTGGGTCGCGAAATTTTTATCCCCGTACGCGCCAAGGGTGACGGCGCAGATATCGGCGTTTTCTTTCAGGCACTGGAAGATGCCGGTCGTGATCTTTAGCGGGGTCAGTTCCTTTTCACCGGAATCCAGCAAAGGCTTTAACGCCTCCTGGAAATCATGCATCATATCGTCTTCAATCTGCTCCAGCAAATCATAGATATCCGTATAGTGGGAATAGAAGGTTCCCCTGTTGATGCCCGCTGCCGTGCATAGTTCCTTGATGGAGATGCCCTGCATAGGCTTCGTGCGCAGCAGATCCAAGAATGCCCGGCGGATCAGCATCTTAGTAAGCCTTATGCGCTGGTCGTTTTTTCTCATGAGATTTCCTCCTGACTGTACAGAGAATGTAGGATCTGTCGTTTATCATCCAAACCCTATATAAGTTGTCGATTGAAGTAAACTGTTAGGAATATTATAATACAGATATAGAAGATAAACAACACTGTGTTCAAAAAGTGAAAGAAGTGTTTGATATGAAGAAAATCTATATTGTTACCGGGGCCAATGGACATCTGGGAAACACTTTGATCCGGCTGCTTAGAAAGCAGGAGGCGGATATCCGCGGCCTGATCTTGGCGGGAGAAGAGATAGAGGACGATGGCCGGGTCCGGTACATTAAAGGCGATGTCCGCGACATAGAGTCTCTGCGGCCGTTGTTTGAAGATCTGGAAGGGAAAGAAGCATATGTCTTCCATACGGCGGGGATCGTCGACATATCCGAAAAAGTCTCGCCGCTTCTCTATGAAGTGAATGTAAATGGAACCAAGAACGTAATTGCGCTGTGCCGGGAATATAGCGTACGGCGGCTGGTATACGTCAGTTCTGTCCATGCGATTCCGGATACAGACAGCATGTCAGTCCTAAAAGAGATCAAAGAATTTTCTCCGGAGAAGGTAGTGGGAGGATATGCCAGAACAAAGGCAGAAGCCACGCAGGCAGTGCTGGCGGCGGTACAAGGCGGGCTGGATGCGGTAATCGTCCAGCCGTCCGGGATTATTGGCCCTTACGATCATTCGGGCAATCATCTGGTCCAGCTGGTGACCGATTATCTTGGCGGCCGGATTCCAGTATGCGTAAAGGGCGGATATGATCTTGTCGATGTCCGGGATGTGGCTTATGGCTGCCTTATGGCCGCGGAAAAAGGAAAGAGCGGCGAATGCTACATCCTATCAAACCGTCATTATGAGATCCAGGAGGTATTGAAGATGGTACGAAGAATAGCGGGAGGCAGAAGAATCCCGGTCATTCCGTCCTGGATGGCGCATCTTGCAGCCCCTCTGATGCAGTGGTACGCAAGGCGCAGGAAGGAGCGTCCGCTCTATACCGGCTACTCCCTCTATGCGTTAAAAAGCAATGACAAATTTTCCCATGAGAAGGCCGTCCGGGATCTTGGATACCAGCCACGGGACCTTTATGAGACGCTGAAAGATACCGTGCGCTGGCAGAAGAAAAACGGAGACTAAAGGACCTGCTGCATTCCTATTTATTAATCAGATACAGGCCGCCCAGGCAGATAAGGATGCCGACGATTTTTTGGACGGTGATTATTTCCTTATATAAAAGACATCCCACAAAAATGAGTACTACCGCAAGAATAACGCTTTGAACGATTTGAGCCGTGCTAATATTCCATCCGGCCTTATACATCAGAATAAAACCAGCTTCAAGTCCCACCACAGAAAGCCCCAAGGCAAAACTGCTCCAGTTTAGGTGCCGATATTCTGCGATCAAATCTGCGTTTTTCTGCGTAAGAAAATACATGAGCACAGAAGCGACGGCTCCAACCGTATAGGAGATAGAGAGCGAGGCAAAGGTGTTGATTCCATCTGGCGTTGACTTAGCGCAAATATGGTACAAGGTATTTGACAGAACGACGATAAAGATTGGAACATATAGATTCAATTTAAGCACCCTCCTTATGATGATTCATGCTGAATGATTGAGGAAAGGGAAAAAGCAAAACCGGCAGCCAGAAATAGCCTGACTGCCGGTAGGTGCTCACCCAAGATCATTATATATAAAATAGGCTTAAAATACAATTCATTCGCTAAAGAAAATAATATTTGCCGTCAACTTCTTTCCATAGTGAATAGCATAGGCCTCTGTTGCGTTAGGAACTGAAAAGGGCTATAATATTTAACAATCCAGGAATTTATATGGAAGGAGGATATCAAATTGTCGGAACCATTGAAGAACATGTATAATTATGAGTCGCTTAATGCAGTTGCAATCGCCATCAAGGAGATCTATCCTCCCTTTCAGGCAGACGAGTTCTTAGAGATGACGATAGATGAGACGTGGGATGATCTGCAATTAAAAGCAAGGTGCAGAAAAATAAGCACGAATTTGGGCGTACTGTTGCCCCGGGAATATCAAAAGGCGCTGGAAATTCTTGAACAAGCGGTTCACGGATTCTCATACGCTTATTTCTTTCCTGATTTTATTGAAGTATACGGACTGGAGGACTGGGAAGTATCGATCAATGCGCTGGAAAGAACTACGCAATATTGGTCTGCCGAGTTCGCGGTGCGAGCATTTCTGCGAAAAGATGAAACACGCATGATGGCTCAGATGTATGCCTGGTCTAAGCATGAAAGCGAACACGTAAGAAGGCTGGCGAGCGAGGGCTGCCGTCCGCAGCTGCCCTGGGGACAGGTGCTGGACAGTTTTAAAAAGGATCCCACGCCCATCATCCCCATATTAGAACAGTTAAAAAATGATTCCTCCGCTTATGTTAGAAAGAGCGTTGCGAATAATTTGAACGATATCTCAAAAACACATCCGGATCTGGTGCTGGGCATAGCTAGGAAGTGGTATGGAATGACCGATCATACCGACTGGATAGTAAAGCACGGCTGCCGTACCCTGCTTAAAAAGGCGGATAGCGAAGCAATGGCGCTTTTTGAATTCGACGATACAGCGTCCGTAAAACTGTTGGAATTCGTGTTAGACAAGACATCGATTTCGATTGGGGATAGCATAACTTTTTCGTTTTCGGTATTAGCGGAAAAAGAAGTAAAAGCCAGACTGGAATATGGGATTGATTATGTGAAATCGAATGGAAGAAGATCCAGGAAACGATTCAAGATATCAGAAGTGACATTAAAAGAAAACGAGGAAAGATCTTATGAGAAAAAACATTCTTTCAAAGATCTGAGTACAAGAAAGCATTATCCGGGCATCCATTCCATTGCGATTATTGTGAACGGAGCAGAACGGGACAAACTTGATTTTTCTTTAGAAAAATAATACATCTGTCTTACGGTTATTGGGGACAAAGTAAAGGCCAGCGTCGTTAAGCGCTGGCCAATTATTTTGTCCTTGTGTGGACGGGCATGCTACATGCTTGGCGGATAGTCTGATCCCTTAGAAAGGCCTTTTTCTTGATAAACCGTGTAGCCTCCGCGCCCGCGTTCCTTGGTCTCATACAGCGCGGCGTCTGCGTTCTGGTAGAGCGTGTCATAATCCGTGCCGTGCTGCGGCGAAAAAGCGACTCCAATGCTTGCGGATACGTGCCAGGTCATGGAGCCCCAGGCATGCTCGCTGCTGAGCGCCTTGCATAGGGAACTGGCTTTCTGCTTTGCCCATTCATAATCCTGTATTCGCAAAAAGGCTACAAATTCGTCTCCTCCGATTCTTCCTAAGATGTCATTGCTCCGGAAATTATCCCGGATGGTGGCGGCGAATGCCAGGATGACAGAATCGCCGAAAGCATGGCCATACAGGTCATTGGCCTGCTTGAAGTTGTCGATGTCAAAGATGAAGAAAGCGAAGCAGTCATTCGGGGAACTGGCAAGTTCTTGCATAGCCCGACGCTGAGTGGCCGTCTTCGTCAGAAGGCCGGTCATCTCATCGGTCTGGGCCAGCCTTAGCATCTTCTGTTCCTGCCGCTTTTCAGCATCAATATTCTGCCGGTATACCAGCATGTGGATGGACTGGTCTAGTTCCCATTTTACGATGCGGGCCGTGATCCGCATCCAGTAGTAATGCTCCCCGTCTTTCGTAGTCATAAATTCATATTGAAGGCCTTCGATGCCTTGTTCATATGCCTTCATTACATTTTCCGGGAGGAAGGTATCAATGTAGCCCTGGCGGAACTCTTCCTTGATCTGCTTTTGCGCGATGATGCGCAGCGCCTCATCAAAAGAGGTGCCGTGGGGAGCCCCCAGGCTTTCAAAATACGCTTCCGTAGCCTGGTTGGCCGGACAGTTATTGCTAACGTCCAGCTCGTAGATATTTTCAAACATCTGCCCGGTGGCCTTTTCAAACACCGCGCGCCGCTCTTCCTCTACCGATTGGGTCAATTGTACGATCTGCATGTTAAAGCGCCGGATCACGCGGGTGATCAGCAGCAGGATCAGAGAAAGGATGATGAGGATGACGGTTACGGTGAGGATGAATTGCCGGCTCAGCTTCTCCATCAATTCCGAAGTATCCCTCGCTACGACCAGATGCCATTGGAGTTCCGGGAGATATCTTGCTACGATGTAATTCTGCTTCTCTCCGTTTTTGTCTAGGTTCCATGCCTTAAAGGCAGTGCCTTCTTCCTTCCAGGACAGGATTCGCTCCTTGTTATCCTTCTCGTGGAAGACCATGTCAAACAGGTTCACTTCTTCATAGCCGGAATATTGGGGGGATACTTCGATCTTGCCGGAGTCATTGATCAGATAGGCGCTCATATTGAACTGATCCTGATACTTCTTCAGCGTGCGCTGCAGGGAATCAATCCTCACTCCCACGCCCACTACGCCAAGGAGGGCTCCGTCATTCCTGTGTATCTTGCAGTTGACGAAGACGGTAATTGCATTGCCGGCTCCTTCCACCTCGTCATTATCTACATTTATGCCATATTCATCGTCTGATCCTAGCATACGGTCATAGTACCATGCGTTTTCCGGATCCCCTTTTTCCAGTACCCGGTCCAGGCCATTGAAGTTGTAATACCGTGAGGTGGCGGCGGAAACGAGAAACACGGAATCATAGTGGTACTTTTCCTGGTAAGAGTTTAAATACCCTTGAAGCGTATCCAGATAAGCCGGATCATCGAGATGGCCCTCTTCTTTGGAGAGGAACTCTCTTAACAGGTTATCATTGGCCATAGTCATGGAAATATTTACCGGCTTCGTAAACATAGAGTTTATCTGATAGTAGATTCCTTCTGATGTCAAGGTGGATACTTGCTCGATATTTTTAATTGATGTGCTGTAGTTGGACTCGTAACTGAGTATCGCGGTCAGAAGGAATCCGACGATGATTACGAAGCACACAAATAAATTTGTTTTTAATAAAATGCGATTTTTCATGAATTTACCTCCTGGTTCATTATATAAAGAAACAGACATACAGGTGATATACATCCCTGCATCTCTTGAAGGAGGTGACCATGTCCATTACAGGCTTGAAGTATGAGAACGAAGATATTGGCAAAGCCATCCCTTTTGCTAACAGATAATATGTTAAATTATAACATGCCCTCATGTCTTAAACAATTCAAATATTCTTCGGCTGCATATATTTACCAGCTGCTGCGCATCCTATCTGAGAGGTGAAGACTATGACAAATAAGTCCTACTGGAAGGATACGGAAATGATCAGGGAACGGCATTGCCTTCCGGGAGATATGAATATTGATACGGTGATCATTGGCGGAGGAATGGCGGGAATCCTGACTGCATACTTCCTGAAGCAGAAAGGGAAGGAATGCATCGTTCTGGAGGCCGGGCGTATTGGAAGCGGACAGACCAGGAACACGACGGCCAAAGTCACGTCCCAGCATGATCTGATCTATGCGGACCTGATCAAGGCCAAGGGAGAGAAGCAGGCCCGCCAATATGCGCAGGCAAATGAAAAAGCGATCGAGGAATACAGATCAGTCATTCATAAGATGAATATCGAGTGCGACTGGGAGGACTGCTCATCGTATCTGTATACGCAGGACCAGGGGCAAAGGCTTCATAATGAATTCATGGCGGCTGTAAGACTTGGGATCGCTGCAAGATGGACGGAAAAGACAGAACTGCCTTTCCCGATTCAGGGAGCCCTCCGGTTTGACGGGCAGGGAAGGTTCCATCCGCTTAAGTTTTTAAAGGCCATTTCAGAGGAAGTGGAAGTATTTGAACATACGAAGGTGCAAAAGGCGACTTCTGACGGGGTGCAGACAGACCGCGGAAATGTAAAGGCTTCCAACATTGTGTTTGCATGCCACTATCCGTTCCCGATCATCCCGGGACATTATTTTATGCGGATGCATCAGGAACGCAGTTATGTGATCGCCCTTGAAAATGCGCCTTTGACCGAAGGAATGTATCTTGGCATCGATCCGGGAAGCCTGTCGGTTCGAAGCGCGGGAGGAATGCTGCTAGTGGGCGGGGAAGGACACAGGACCGGAGAGAACCCGAATGGCGGGGAGTATGAGCGGCTAATCAAAAGGGCGGGCGAGTACTGGCCGGAAAGCAAAGAAGCCTACCGATGGTCGGCACAGGACTGCATGCCCCTGGACGATATTCCGTATATTGGGAGATACAGCGGCAGCAGGAAAAACTGGTACGTGGCCACAGGATTTAAAAAATGGGGAATGACCTCCTCTATGGTGGCTGCCATGATTCTCTCCGAGCAGATATGCGGAAGAATCAGCCCCTATGAAGAGGTATTCTCTCCCCAGAGAATGCCTGGCCTTAAGGGAATGGGGAACATGGCCTTAGAAGGCGCCCATGCGGCGGCTAATCTTGCCGGCACGTCAAAACTTTCCGCGGACGCGAAAGAAAACATCAGGACAACCCGCTGCTCCCATATGGGATGCCAGCTGTCCTGGAATCCGGAAGAAGGGACGTATGACTGTCCGTGCCATGGCTCAAGATTTGATGCCCGGGGGAATCTGCTGGATGGCCCGGCACAAAAAGGAATCTGTAAAGGAGGCGATAGACGGTGACAAGATATTATCATGGAAAGAAGAAAAAATATCCATATTTTGAAGGGTGGTACCTGAAGCACCAGGCAGAGGGCAGGATGATTGCCTTCATCCCAGCGATCCACGCGGATGAGCAGGGGAAATGGACGGCATCTATACAAATGATAACAGAAGAAGGATCCTGGTGCTTTTCCTATCCCGCCTCCCAATGTACGATCGAGAGAAGACGCTTCCGGGTGATGATCGGGGAGAACCTGTTTACGGAAAAAGGCATCTGGGTCAATCTGAAGAACAAAGACGTATCCGTCTATGGAAATATCTCTTATGGCCCGTTTGCCAAGTTAAAGAAGGATATTATGGGGCCGTTTAAAAGAGTTCCGTTTCTGGAATGCAATCACGGCGTTCTGAGCATGATGCACAGAACCAGAGGAGGGCTGCTGATAAATGGTAGGGAAGTGGATCTGGATGAGGGGCTGGGGTATATAGAGACAGACTGGGGAAGTTCTTTCCCAAAGGAGTATCTCTGGACGCAATGTATCTTTACGGAGAAAAAGAAAGGAAGCCTGATGCTTTCTGTGGCTGATGTACCGATTGGAAGGTGGAGCTTCCGAGGATGCATCTGCCAGATAGAGGTTCTGGGGCGGACCTACCGGCTTGCCACCTATCTGGGGGCGAAAGTTACAAGGCTTAGCGCCAGCGAAGCGGTGGTAAGACAAGGAAAACTGTGCTTAAAGGTGACCAAGCTAGGGGAGCGTTCCTACGGGCTGAGCGCGCCGCGGCAGGGCAGCATGACGAGGATTATAAGAGAAAGCCCTGTATGCAGGATCCGATACCAGCTTTGGGAGAAGGGAAGCCAGATATTTGATATCGTGGATAACCATGCATCCTTTGAATACGTAAATGATGCCAAGAGATAGGCGAAAGATGCCGCGTGGCAGGCCCCATGGCCTGACGCGCGGCATTCTTAGAATTATGCTTCCATGTTGATCATGACCTTCATAGCCTTGTCCTTTTCCAGGTCGATGGTATCATATCCTTTCTTGAACTCCCGGAATCCAAAACGGTGGGTGATCAAGGCCTCGAATTCGATCTTTCCGGCGGCCACCAGCTCGATTGCCTTGATGTAGTCTTCTTCCCGATACATCGCGCTTCCAAGAAGCGTCAGTTCGTGATCCTGGACGGCTGCCATATCTACGGTGGCCAGATCTCCGAATACGCCTACGACTACGATATGGCTTCCCTTTCTTGCATATGCGATCGCCTGCTTCATGGTTGGGTTGATTCCAATACATTCGAAGATGACATCAGCCCGGTCTTCCCCGCAAGCTTCGATGATGGCTTCAAGCAGATCTTCCTCAGACGGATTGACCGTGGCGATCCCGCACTTCTTAGCGGTATCAAGCCTATAAGCACTGAGTTCTGATAGAAGCACGACCTCTGCGCCCAGCGCTTTTGCGGTCTGTGCAACGAGGTTGCCGATTGGTCCTCCGCCCAGCACGACAGCCTTTTTACCGGTCATGTCAGCGGCATAGCGGCGTACGGCATGGACAGCGACAGCCAGCGGCTCGATCATCGCGCCATGATCCCAGGACATCTCTTCTGGAAGTACCAGCGCCTTATTGGCATCTACTACAAAATAATCGCTGGCCATTCCGGTAGTCTGGAATCCCATGACCTTCAGTACTTCGCAGTCATTGTACATTCCGTGCGTGCAAGGATAGCACTTGCCGCATACCACCTGTGGCTGAATGGTCACTTTGTCGCCTACCTTGCAGTTTGTCACATCCTTGCCCGTCTCCACCACCTCTGCGCTGACTTCGTGTCCCTGGACGACTGGATAGCTGGTATAAGGGTGCTTTCCGTGATTGACATGTATATCGGATCCGCAGATTCCGATCCGCTTCATCTTTACTTTGATCTGATCCGGCTTCGCCTCGGGGATATCCACCTCCTGGTAGATGATATTTCCTGGTTCCGTCATAATTGCCTGTGTCATTTTTGCCATGCTGATAACTCCTTTTCCATAATCTTATTTTATCAGGTTACAAGATAGTAATGTTATAACAATAATTATATCATGTACTTTTTGGTAAGACAAGAGGATGGAAAACATTATAAACGAAAAAAATACTGAAAAAATCATTGAATTCCGCCTGTATTATGTTATAATATCATTACATAGTTACGATTATACAAAGTGGTCGATATGCTTGCGGGAGAATTTCCAATATGTTACAATATCCTTAATCAAATATATTCGAATATCAGGAGGATATTGCAATGTTAGACAAGACAAATAGAATTGATAAGTCGGTTCCGATTCCATTATATTTTCAATTGAAGGAACTGATTTTGGCGGAGATCAAAGAAGGACGTTATAAGAGCGGAGACTTGATCCCCACGGAGAAGGAAATCAGCGACGCATTCCAGATCAGCCGGACTACGGTAAGACAGGCTATTACAGAACTGGTTCAGGAAGGACGTCTGTACCGGGTGAAGAGCAAAGGGACTTTTGTGGCCCAGCCAAAGATCACCCAGGAATTCATACGCAAGATTGAAAGTTTTAATGACCAGATGTACCGGTCGGGCATGACGCCGAGTACGGAAGTGCTGGAACTAAAGACGCTTAAGGGGACGGAGGCTGAGGATTCGGTCCTGAAGGCGCTGGAACTAAGGGAAAGCGACTCCGTCATCTTTTTGTACCGGAAACGAATGGCAGACGGCGAACCCATCGTAACTACGAAGACCTACCTTCCATACAAAGAATGTGATTTCTTATTAAGCCATGACTTGGTAAAAGAACAGTTATACAGCATTCTTTCACAGAAGGACGAGACAAGGATATTCAGGATCGAGCGTACGGTGGAAGCCATAGAGGCTAAGGCAGAAGATGTGAAATTGCTGGATATGAAGCGGGGAAAGCCCATTCAATATTTCGTTTCCATTGGATATAACGCATTTGGAAAGCCAATCGAATATACCTTGTCCAGATATCGCGGGGACCGTAATAAATTTGAGGTAACCGTGTTTCCGGAGAATAAAAGTTAAGGAGGAACAGACGGTTGAGGTATATCTTGGCACATGACCTTGGGACTTCAGGGAACAAGGCCACATTATTTTCAGAGGACGGACGGTTGATAAAGAGCGAAGTGTTTTCGTATGATGCCCACTATTTTAATGATACATGGGTGGAGCAGAATGCGGATGACTGGTGGAATGCAGTATGCAGGACAAGCAGCAGCCTGATCCAGTCTACAGGGGTTGATCCCGGAGAGATCGGGGCGATCAGCTTCAGCGGCCAGATGATGGGATGCCTGTGCGTAGATCGAAATGGAACGCCGCTTCGCCCCTCGATTATCTGGGCGGACCAGAGGGCGCAGAAGCAGGTGGCACAGATTGAGGAGCATATCAGCCAGCAGGATTTTTACCATATCGTAGGACACCGAAATACAGCGTCCTACGGAATCCAGAAATTAATGTGGGTGCGGGACAACGAGCCTGAGATATACGAGCAGACCTACAAGACTCTTAATGCGAAGGATTATATCGTATTTAAGCTGACCGGGAAGTTTTACACAGAGCCTTCCGATGCCAACAGCGTCGCGTGCTTTGACTTGAAAACGTTCCAGTGGTCGGAAGAAATATTGAAGATTACAGGGATTGACCCAGATAAGCTTCCGCAGATCAAGCCTTCCACCTTCGTGGCTGGCGGCGTGACAAAAGAAGCGGCACGGGCGACAGGCCTGGCAGAAGGAACGCCGGTCGTTATGGGCGGAGGAGACGGAGTCGTGGCGAATATCGGATGCGGATCCATATCACCGGGCAAGACCTACTGCTGCATGGGCACATCCGCATGGATTACGACGACGGCAGAGAAGCCGATCTTTGATGAGCAGATGCGCACGGTAACCTGGGCGCATGTGATTCCGGGCATGTACGCGCCAAACGGAACCATGCAGTATGCGGGAGGGGCATATAACTGGCTGAAGAATACGGTTTGCAGCATGGAATCCTATAAGGCAAAAGAAGAAGGAACCTCTCCATATACCTATATGAATGAACAGATTGAAAAAAGCACGGTGGGAGCAAACGGACTCATCTTCCTGCCATACCTGCTGGGAGAGCGTGCGCCCCGCTGGAACCCGGACGCGAAAGGCGCCTGGATCGGCATCAAGCCGGAAACCACCAGGGGTGATTTGCTAAGAAGCGTGCTGGAAGGCGTCACCATGAACCTTTCCATCTGCCTTGATATTCTCCGGACGCAGATGGATATCAAGGAGATCACAGTAGTAGGCGGCGGAGCCAAGGGGGCTGTGTGGAGACAGATCATGGCAGATATATACAATGCCAGGATCAAGGTTCCATCCCTCCTGGAAGAAGGCAGTTCCATGGGCGCGGCGGTGATCGGCGGCGTGGGAACGGGGATCTTTAAAGACTTTACCGCTATCGACAGATTCATCAACATTGATTCCGTACATACTCCAGATTCCGGGGCAGTAGAGGCGTATGGTCCCGTGAAGGAGGCCTTTGAATCCTGCTATTTTGCGCTGGAAGACGCATTTAAGAAGATGGCAAGACATTTGTAATGTGATAAGAGAATATATAGTTCGTGAAAACAAAAGGCGTCCCCTCAAGTCAGGAAATGGCTTGAGGGGACTTTGCCTTCAGCATCTTTACATTATAAACTTCTTCCAAGTTCAAAACCCTGGCTGATTGCTGCTCCCGCAAGCCCAACCTTTGAAGCGTCTCCAATAATACGGACATCATATCCTTGCTCTTTTAATTCCTTTGCAAGGATATTTTCTGATTTTGAGCCGACAGATAAGACGATAGTATCGGCTGGCAATTCTTCTTCAACCCTGCCAGAGAGTACTACAGCATGATCTTTAATTTCCTTAACGGTCGTGCTGGTACAGATTCTGACTTTGTTTTTCTCAAGTTCTTCAACTAAGCCCCATTTGGGTACGACAACTTCGTCGGATGCTATCTCCGGCAACATCTCTACTAATGTTACGGACTTTAGATTGGAAGCAAGGTGATTAGCAGTTTCGGCTCCGACACAGCCGCCGCCGATAACCACAATATTTGTTCCAGTATTCCTTTTTCCTGAAAGAACATCATGAGAAGTTGTCACAAAATCTTTTTCAACTCCTGGTATTGGAGGGATTATAGGCTTTGCACCAGTGGCGGCAATGATAATATCAGGAGTTTCTTTGGAAACAAGTTCTTTCGTTACTTCCGTTTCTAGCATAACCGGTACATTTAGTTTCTTCAGTTCATTCATCTGCCAAGAGATAAAACTGGTAATTTCGCCTTTTCCTGCAGGAACAGAGCCTAATCTGAACTGTCCGCCTGCCCAGCGGTTTTTCTCATATACTTTTACGGAGTGTCCGGCTTTAGCCGCGGAGATGGCTGCGGCCAAACCTGCAGGACCGGCGCCGATTACCATAACGCGTTTCGGCTTATCCGTTTTTACATCTGTGATTTCACTTTCATGTCCAATACAGGGGTTCAAAATGCAGGTTCCCGGGATATTGGCCAGCAAATTTCCAATGCACCCGTGATGGCACCCAATACATTGCCTGATATCCTCAAAACGACCTTCTTTAGCCTTGTTTGGCGTCTCCGGGTCTGCAAGGGATTGTCTTCCCATGGATACTAAGTCTGCCTTGTTGCATGCAAGGACAGTATCTGCAATCCGTGGATCATTATAACGGCCGACCGTAATTACCGGCAGATGCGTTACTTGCTTGACTTCTTTTGCGAGATCAGCGATCCATGCGTGGCTGCAATACATGGAAGGAATTACGGTGTCAAATGAACGGTATACGCCAGCCGTAACATGGACATAGCTGATTCCTGCCCGGTCCAGATATGGCACGATAGTCTTTGTATCCTCGATGGATCTTCCGCCGGTAACGAATTCATCTGCAGAAATGCGATAGCCGACAATAAAGTCTTTACCACACTTTTTGCGGATATCCTCAATAATTTCCAGGGCAAAACGGATACGGTTCTGAAGTGGGCCGCCATACTCGTCGGTGCGCTTATTGGAATATGGTGACATGAATTGCGCTATCAAATAGCCATGAGCGCCATGAATTTCAACTCCGTCAAACCCTGCTTCTTTTGCTCTTCTTGCGCAATCGCCATAACAGGCTATAACTTCCCGAATTCTTTCTACCGTCATTTCTTCTGGCATGTCAGGACTGAAGGGGCATGGAATGGCAGATGGTGCTTCTGGTGCCTCTCCAATTACGTCTTTGCTGGTCTGGCGCCCGGCATGATAGATTTGCGCAATAATCACAGTATCATGCTTGTGGATTCTTTCTGTAAACTCTCGGAATCCGGTAATCTGTCCATCATTCCATAATCCAGGAAGATATTTGAATCCTTTGCCTCTTGGAGTAACCGCAAAGTCTTCGGTAATTATCATGCCAAAGCCGCCTTTTGCCTTGGCTTCATGGTATTCTGTGAATTTTTCTGTACAGGTTCCATCTTCGTTGCAAAAATTCATAACCATTGCCGGTACGACACAACGATTTTTTAGTTGTTTTCCTTCGATTTCGAAAGGACTGAATAAATGATTCAACATACTGACACCTCCATTTGTGTATATTTAATATGTTTTGCTTGTTATTATATTAACGTAAAATGACCCGTAAGTCAATAATGACTTACGGGTCATTTTACACAAAGAAAAAACTATTTTTTTGTAAACTTTTATATTTGGGATTGTATGATTATACGATTTAAGGTTGGAAGACTTCCTCAAAAAGGGAGAAATATGTTATGATAACAATACTATAGAATATGGAGAATAAGCATGAGTATATCAGAGGAAAAAAGTAAAGCAATTTTTGAAATGAGACGTAGGCAAATTTTAGATGCCGCGATTACGCTGTTTGATGAACAAGGGTTTTCAACAACCAAAATCAGTGATATATCTGACAAAGCAGGAATTAGCAAAGGCCTGGTTTATCGTTATTTTAATTCTAAAGAGGAGATATTATTGGCATTGCATGAGAACATTACGCATTGCATCAATGAGTGTTTTGAAATTCCGAATGCAAAAGATGCTATTACAACTTTTGCAATGCGGCTGTTGTCCTACCCTTACTATAAAGACTATGGCGCACCGCCGATCCGTGTTTTTTTTAATGCTATTGTCCGCAACGAGATTGAAGTTCCGGATGAGTATAACCCGCTTAAAGGAGCATTTGGAAAAGAGTATTTTGGCGCCCTTTTTAAACGCGGGCAGGAGCAGGGAATTTTTAAAGAGGGAGATAGCGCGCTTTTCGGAGATATTTTCTGGAAATATATGCTGGGATACCTTTCGGAATTGAGTCAATATGGCCAGCAAAAGGAAAGCATTCCCGATATAATGCCAATACTAAGCTTATTTGAAAAATAGCAGAACGCCCTCCATATAAAACAAGAGGACGCTCTGTGAGAAAGGTATATCGTACTATTTATTTACAATATATGGGCATTCATTTCCGCTTAAGATATCAATCAGATTCTTGATTGCTCCGCTGGCCATATGATCGGTGGCCTCATGGGTATGAGCGCCTGTATGGGGCGTTACCACCACGTTGTTAAGCTCGAACAGCGGGGAGCCTGTAGGAGGCTCGATTTCAAAAGCGTCGAGTCCCAGGCCGCCAAGTTTTCCTGACTTTAGTGCCTCGTAAGCGGCAGCCTCATCGATGATGCCTCCTCTGGAAGCGTTGATAAGGATCGTGCCTGGCTTCATATTGGCGATGGCTTCTCTATTGATCAAATGTCTGGTTGAATCCATGAGGGGCAGGTGAAGGGCGATGACATCCGCCTGCTGCACGAGTTCATCAAAAGCGCGTATGCCGATATCGTGTTCGGCGCAGTAGGCCTCATTGATGAAGGGGTCATAGGCAATGACGTTCATTTCGAATCCTTTGGCGCAGCGGGCGGTTACTTTGCCGATGGCGCCAAGTCCCATGATGCCGATCGTCTTTCCCTTCAGTTCCATTCCGGTGCTGCGTACCCACTCCCCATTTCTGGTGGAATCGTTGAGATAGGGAATGCGTCTTACCACGGCCAGGATCAGGGCAAATGTAAGCTCTCCCACGGCTTCGGCGTTGACGCCAGGCGTGTTTGCAACCGGGATGCCTTTTGCCTTGGCGGCCGCGATATCCACGCGGTCATAACCCGCGCCATAACGGGAGATGACCTTGAGATGGCCGCAGGCATCTATTACCTTCTGGGTGATAGAATCCAGCCCGGCAACGTATCCGTCGCAGTCTTTTAATAAGGGAATCAGCTCGTCCTCTGTAAGAGGACGGCCGAGTTCGTTGAATACAAGATCATCGGAAAATGCTTTTAAGGTTTCCAACGCCTTAGAGCCTTTGCCAGGCTGCAAAGAAGTTGGCGTAACTAATATTCTCATAATAAGCGTGCCTCCTGTCATTGTTGCTTGCGGATACGTTATCTGGATACGAGCGTGACCGCCTCGGCGGTCAGACGCGCGATCTCTTCAAAGTTCCCTTCGTTAATAAGGCTGTCTTTTACCATCCAGCTGCCTCCGCAGGCGATAATCTTATCAAAAGCCAGGAATTCCAGTACATTCGAAGCGTTGATTCCTCCGGTTGGCATGAACTTCAGGGACGGAAATGGGGCGGCAAGCGCCTTGATCGTTCCAAGTCCTCCGCATTGTACGGCAGGGAAGAATTTTACTACCGGCAGATTATACTCCATTGCGGCCATTACTTCGGATGGGGTGCAGGTTCCTGGAAAGACCGGAAGATGATTGTCTATCGCAAATTCCACGACAGACCGGCAAAATCCCGGGGCTACCAGGAATGTCGCGCCAGCGTCCAGCGCGCGTCTGGCTTGTTCCACATTCAGGACTGTGCCTGCGCCAACCATCATGTCAGGAAATTCCTTTCTCATAATGCGGATGGATTCTTCAGCGGCTCCGGTACGGAAGGTGACCTCCGCCACAGGCAGCCCGCCTTTGCACAATGCCTCCCCAAGAGGCTTTGCATCCGATACGCGGTCTAATTTGACAACGGGAATGATTTTTTTTGCGGCAACTTGTTCGAATAGATTTGTTTCACTCATAATGATTCGCTCCTTGTAATGGATGTAATATGCAGGCGCATATTACTGGGTTAATATACGTTTCGGGTTTTCGACGGAAATCAGATGGATAGTTTCCGCGGAAACGCCGGAATCTCTTAATAACTGGTTGAATACGGTAAGAATGTAATCAAGCCCTATGGCATCCGGTACATAGGATCTGAGCCTCGTACGGGTGGTATCCAGCGAATACAGCAGCTGGTTTTCGTATCCGGCGTTTATCAGAGCCTTGAATAACTGAATCTCATGCGCATCGCTGTGATACTTGAAGCGTCCGATAGTGTCAAATTCCAGGTAGGAGCCTTTGGAAAGGATGCGTCTGTGAAGTTCCAGATTCGGGCAGGCGCGGTCCATATGGCAGAACATCAGATCCTGTGGACGGATGCCGAGGTTCAGCAAGTAATCCTGAAGCAGCACTGGATTCGTTCCTTGCTCCACATGGATCATGAGGATGCGATGGGTACGCAGGGCGGCCCTGGCGGCGGCCCGGAACAGTTCCTTGTAGCGCGGGCTTAATTCTTCCGTGTCATAAGCGGTCTTGATGATGCCAGCCCTGGCATCGCACGGAGTCTGCGGCATTCCCTGGTCGGCATCGACAAACATTCCTTCCGTCAGTTCCCGCACGAATACTTCTTCCAGATCAGAAGGAGGCAGGGTGCGGATCCAGTGCTCTTTTGGATAGAAGCACAGTTTATGGAAGCCGGTGGAGGCAATGATATGCACGCCGGAGTCTTCCGAAAGTCTTCTAAGTTCTAAAGCCATGCGGTTTGCGCCGCATGGCTGGGCTTCTATGAAAGACTGGCCTCCTGCCAGATGAAAACGCTTTGCTTCTTCCAGGCTCTTTTCCATATCGTCCATGCATAGCGCTGGATTGATCTGATAGGATATGCCTTTGCTCATGGCGATATGCTCATGGCATTGGCAGAAGCCTAGTTCTTCCGGGGCTATCCGTCCGGTAACGGTGATGATTTCTTTCATAATATCTTCCCTATTTCCAATGAGGATTGTCTATGACGGATGGCTTGCCTGCGTCCCGGACAATTAACTTGCGGTAGCCTTTGGTCTCGATGGTGCCATAATCGTGTCCGGCATCCGCCGCAAAGGTATAGAACATTACAAGCGGCACAGTTCCCGTGTTGACTGACCGGTGCGCGTAACGCCTGGGCACGTAGAGGGCCTCGCCCTTTTTCAAAGGAAGTTCCATGGTATCTCCCTCCGGATTCTCCATAACCATATAGCCCTCTCCATCCAGGGTATAATATACCTCCGCGGTATCAAGGATGGTGTGGAAATGTCCCTTGGTCATAAAGTATTCATTTCCGATGATTCCAGGGTAGAGGATCGTGGTTCCAAATGCCAGATCCCCGTCCCGCTCCGGACATCCCAGTTCATGAAACTCATAGACCAGGGGATCGCCGCTTTTTAATACCTCATTTACGGCATCCGCGTTATAGTACATATCCTTCATCTGGGAAAGATATCGTTTGGTAGTTTCGGCGGTCTTTGAAAGTCCTGTCACAAGGTCGAAATCTACCTGGAAACTGGTATCCCAATTAAATTGATTCATTGTCTTATGCCTCCTTATGATTTGGCAATCTCGCTTAATTTCTCAAGCAGCTCGCCCTTGATGTCGATTTGAAATACTTCGGAGATCACCTGGGTCCATCCGTGAATGAAGTAGATCCAGCCATCTTCCACGTGGAGCCGCCTGGATTGTGCCTGCGCTTCGGCCTGGCGCTTGAAAAGCAAGTCTCCGCGGTAATTGATTTCCCATACCAGGCTGTCCTCCGGGAATACGCAGTCATCCGTCAGGGGAGATCCTGGGCCGTCCTTGCCTAATCCTGTGGCGTTGACGATAAGAGAGTGGGGCTTCAGGGAAGCCAGCGTCTTGTCGTTATCCGCAGGCGAAGGATTGTGTATGTATTCAAAATGAATCTTTGGATTGATTCCGTCGAGAATGGCTTGTGCAGACTCCAGTCTCGGAACGCTTCGGTTAGCGATGATGATACGCTTAGGAACGTTAGCGCCGAACTGCTCCTGCGCAAAATATACGGACATAGCAAGAGTGCTTCCGCCTGCTCCAAGCAGCAGCACATCCCCGTCGTATTGGGTCCAATAGTTGGCTGGAACAAAGTTTTCAAGCGCCAGTCCGCTGGAAATAGGATCTTTGGCATGAGCACAGAGTTTTCCGCCTTTTTTGGAAATGGAAGAGACTTCTCCCAATCTCTCGGCATAAGGATCCACATATTCAAATAAGTCCTTGCAGGTGTTGAACAAGTCGATTTTATGAGTGGTGACGAGCGCTCCAAGAGAGAGCGGATCATTTTTGATAAAAGTGACGGCTTCCCGGTATTCCTCTGCAGAAGAATGAGGGGCGAAATCAATCCCCTTGATGACAGCATCCTTTAATCCAAGTGCATCGGCCCATTTGGGGAACACTTTCATAATGGAAGACTGTCCAGTGGTAACGCCGATAAAATATAGAGTTGGTGCAGTTGCTGGTTGATATACATTTGCCATTGGATTAATCATCCTTTCTTATTAATTAGTAGTTGTAAATCTCGCTTCGCAATGTGCTTGCATAACAATGTCATTACATAGTAACATTATATTGCGATTATAGAAAAATGTCAATATCCATCTTGCCAAATGAGAATGTTGACAAATAGAAGATAATGTTATAACATAACTACATAATAAAATTGTGAACAAATAGAAACAGTAAAGGAGAGAAAACATGAACGCACTGGAAAAATTATTTTCATTAGAAGGAAAGACAGCAATTGTTACAGGAGGCGCGCAGGGGATCGGAAGCGTGGTTGCTATGCGCATGGCGGAAGTCGGAGCCAACATCGCCATCTTTGATATGCAGGAGGAAAAGGCCAGAAAGACCGCAAAAGAAATTGCAGAGGCTACAGGAAAGAAGACGGCAGCCTATGGCGTGGATGTCACGGATCCGGTTCAGGTAAAGGCCGCGATCGAGCAGGCGGATGCTGATATGGGCGGGCTGGATCTTCTGTTTAACAATGCGGGCATCGTATTACATAAGTCTGCCTATGACGTAACGCCGGTAGAGTGGGCCAAGGTAATCAATGTGAATCTGAACGGAGAATATTATATGGCGTCTGAATTTGCCAGGTATCTGAAGGGGAAGGGAAAGAAGGGGGCCATCTGCAATACGGCATCTATGTCCGGCCACATTGTAAACTGGCCTCAGGAGCAGGCATCTTATAATGCGTCAAAAGCAGCGGTCATTCAGATGACCAAGTCTCTCGCGGTAGAATATTGTAAGGACGGAATCCGCGTAAACTGCATCAGTCCTGGATATATGTACACGGAACTGACATGCCATGTGAATCCGGATTGGCAGGAGCGCTGGATGGACCTTACGCCATATGGAAGGTATGGCACGCCGGATGAACTGTGCGGAGCAGTCATCTACCTGCTGTCTGATTCAGCCTCATTTACATCAGGAACGGACATTATCGTAGATGGATGTTTTACATGCGTATAAAAGAAGAAAGAAGGAACGGGCATCTGTACAGAAATGTATAGGTGCCCGTCATTGTTTTTTATAAAGTTAGAAAAATCAAAACAATATTAAAAAATGACTATATTGCACAATAAAATGCGACCAATGAGAAAATAAAACAGTGAAAATAACTAAAAAATAAAAAAGATTGTCTTTTTATTAACGTTATTTTTCATAAAAAATGATCGTTAAATGGAGAAAAAGTTGTTGACAAATATGAAGCAATGTTATAACATCATGATATAACAACGTTAGAAATATATACGTAAAACAAAAAAGGAGGAAAAAAAGTATGAAGAAAAAGTTATTGGGCGTGCTGCTATGTGTAGCAATGGTAGCGTCGATGGCAGTTGGATGCGGAGGATCAGATAAAGGCTCCGACGATTCCAAAGATGCGAAGAAGAGTGACGACAAAGGTGGCAAGTACAAGATTGGCATTGCCATGAAGACCCAGGATGGTCCTTACTTCGTAACATTGACCAAAGCAGTTCAGGAGAAATGCGCAGAGATCGGACTTGTTGACAAGGCTTCTGATGTAGTCGTGCTGAATGCGGATATGGATGTTGCAAAACAGTCTGAAAACTTCGAGACATTTATTTCTCAGAAGTATGATATGGTCTTCTGCGACTGTATTGACCCGGACAACGTAATCGCAGATGAGCAGGCCGCTCATGATGCAGGAATTCCGGTTATCAATATCGACTCTGGCGTGAATGACGGAAGTTACTGCGTGACCACCGTATATTCTGACAATAAGCAGAATGGACGTCTTTGCGGCAAATCATTTGCAGAATCTATGGGCGATGAGGAGATTTACTCCATCATGCTTTCCGGCGAAAAAGGAAATGTTGCAGGAACAGAGAGACGCCAGGGACTGATCTGCGGCGTTCTGGAGCAGAGGCTTGGAATCTCCGAAGACGAAGCATGGAAGCTGACGAAAGACGCTGATGACCAGTTACTGAATAAGGGCTCTTACACGAACGAAGAAGCAAAATTCACCATCGCTGGACAGGGCTGGGGCAACTGGACAGTAAATGATATTTTGAACGATGCCAATGACCTTGTCGTAAAGACGAAGGACAAGCTTAACACCATGTTTGCAGAGAATGACCAGATGTTATTCGGCGGCATGCAGGCAGCAGATGACGCGGGACTTACAGGCATCCACTATGTAGCGGCAGCGGATGGCGCGCTGGAAGCATATGACTACATAAATGGAACAACAGAGTGCAAATCCGGCGAATACTACTGCACAGGCGAGAACTCTCCATGGCAGGTAGCGATCACGGCAACAAACATTGCAAAGGAAATCCTGGTTGATGGAAAAGATCCGGAAAGCTACGATGAAGTAACGATGACAGAGGCTGTCTGCGTTACCAAAGACAATGTTGACGAGCGTTATGAATACGGCTTCTAAATAATCATTAAGTCCTCCTTATAACGAGGAGGACTTTTTTTGAATCATTGGATCATGTGTGGAGGTGAGTGTATGGAAGGGCAGTATAGACTTGAAATGAAAAATATCACAAAACGCTTTGGCGGAGTTAAGGCTCTTACAGACGTTTCTTTAAAAGTTGAGCCTGGCGAGATTCATGCTCTTATAGGAGAGAACGGTGCCGGCAAATCTACGCTGATGAAGATTTTGTCTGGCGCATATCAGAGGGATAGTGGACAGATTTTTATAGATGGCAGGGAAGTCAAGATTACAAATCCAAAAGAGTCCAAGGATCTGGGCGTTGCGATTATCTATCAGGAATTCATGCTCGCGCCGGACTTGACGGTGGCGGAGAATATCTTTATAGATAAGCTCTCGGCAGGAAAGGCAACGATTAACTGGAAGAAGTTAAGGGCGGATGCAAGGGAGCAGCTTGAAAAACTAGGATTTTCCGATATTAACCCGAATGCAAAATGTGGCAGCCTGAGCGTTGCATACCAGCAAGTGGTCGAAATCTGCAAGTGTCTGACCAGAGACGCGAAAATACTTGTATTCGACGAGCCAACGGCAGTTCTGACATTTTCTGAGATAGAAAAACTATTTGAAGTCATCCATAAGCTAAAGGATCAGGGCGTAAGCGTGATCTATATTTCGCACCGTCTGGAAGAGATCTTTCAGTTAAGCGAGCATATCACGGTTCTCAAGGATGGTACTTATGTAGATACGGTGGAGACGTCGGGATTCGATAAGCAGAGGCTGGTTAACCTGATGGTAGGACGGGAGATGACCGATATGTTTCCGAAGAGGAATGCGAAGATCGGCGACACCGTCCTGAAGGTGGAAGATCTGCACGCAGGAAAGATGGTGCAGGGCGTTAGTTTTGAAGTAAAAGCCGGGGAAGTACTCGGATTCAACGGGCTTGTAGGAGCCGGAAGAACGGAGACGATGCGGGCTGTCTTCGGAGCAGATAAGAAAGAGTCCGGCAAGGTCTATTATTTTGGAAAGGAAGTAAGCTGGAAGAGCCCCCGTGCCGCCATCAAGGAAAAGTTCGGCCTTCTTCCGGAAGACAGAAAGAAACAGGGATTATTGCTGGAGCAGAGTATCCGTATGAATACGACGCTTGCCTGTTTAGATAGAATTACGAAAGGCGGCATAATCAATCATAAGTCTGAAAAGGCGTTTGTCAAAGATGTCCTGGCAAGCATACAGACGAAATACGGCGATACGGAAGATAACGCCAACAGCCTGTCCGGCGGCAACCAGCAGAAGGTGGCGCTGGCGAAATGGATTGCGGCGGACTGTAAATGTATTGTCTTTGACGAACCTACCAGGGGAGTCGATGTAGGCGCTAAGACGGAGATATACAAGGTAATCAATACGCTTGCGGAAAAGGGCGTTGCGGTGATCATGATATCGTCTGAAATGCCGGAGGTCATTGGCATGTGCGACCGCGTAATGGTCATGCGTAATGGGAAGATCTCAGGCGAGGTCGGCAAGGATGAACTGTCTGAAGAAACATTGATTAAATTTGCGATGGGGGTCTAACTATGGAAAAAAAGAAAATAAATATAAAAGATTTTTTGATTACGAATAATACATATGTTATATTTCTGATACTGTTTATCGTGTGCGCGGTGATGTCAAGCACATTCCTGCAGCCGGTCAACTTAATGAATATCTGCCTTCAGCAGTCCGGCCCGATCCTCGTGGCGCTTGGCATGCTGTTCGTCATCCTGACAGGGGGCATTGACCTTTCCGTAGGCGCGGTAACGGCATTATCTTCTTCCTGTGCCTATGTTCTGATGAGAGACCACGAAGTGAGCCTTGCGGTAGCCTTCCTGATAGCAATTCTAGTTGGTATCGCTATGGGGCTTCTGAATGGTATTCTTGTGGCCTATGGCAAGATGCAGGGATTTGTAACGACTCTGGCTACGCTGTCGATTGGTAACGGGGCAGCCTTAATCGTATCAGAAGGCGCCCCGGTACGCTGCTCTAATGTGGCAGCCGTTAAAGCGATGGCCAGCAAGGACTTTGGCTACCCCATCGTGATTGGATGCGTGATCATCATCATCATTATCGCGCTTGTACAGAAATATACCTCCTATGGACGTATCGTGATTGCCTGCGGCTCCAACAGCACTGCCGTACAGCTTGCGGGTATCAATGTAAAGAAGTATGTATGCTCCTGCTATGTAGTTTCAGGATTCCTTGCTTCGATTGCCGGAATGTTTATTGCGTCCAGAACGCAGACCGCGTCATCTACGCTTGGAAAAGGCGGCGAGCTTGATGCGATCGCAGCCTGCGTCATTGGCGGCGCAAGTCTTGCAGGCGGCAAAGGAAATGTTGTAAAAGCAGTGATCGGCGCGCTGATCATTGCGCTGATCAGCAACATCATGAACTTGAAAGGCGTACCAGCCTATCCGCAGGAAATCGTGAAAGGATGTATTATCATTGCGGCTGTTCTGCTGCAGATTGCGACCGATAGGAGCGAGAGCGCGGTGTAATGATTCTTGGGAAGTAAATTGCGGATTGAGAAAGAGGACGACGGGGGAGGGGCGGAACCGGAGAGGATTCCGGCTCTCTTCGCCTTGAACTTGTAACTTCAAAGACCGTCCAAACTTGGCAGCCGAGCCTATTCGACGTGAAATTCTGAAAGAATTTCGCATCTCAGAGGCTCTTGGATATTTTATTGGTGATAAAATATCCATACCAGGTTTGGACGGTCTTTTCAGTAACAAGATTCAAAAGGCTTGTTCGACGGTATCCGCTCCAGAACCGCCCCTCCCCCGTCTGTGCGCGTTCTAATGCAAGTTCGCTTTGAGGGGAAATCGGGGCTTGGAAGAGGACGACAGCAGGAGGACAGCCGCTGGCGGGGCTAGTCTGCTTGGTAGTAGCGGCCTAGGGCATCGGCGGCTTTTACGATGTTTTTCAGCATTTCGCCTGTGATCTCGTAGGGCTCGCGGACGAGTTCGGTCAGGGAGGCGTTGTCTGCGATCAGCTGAAGGTTTTCTTCGGTCAGTTCTACCTGCAGGTCTTTAAGAGTGGTGGGAAGTCCGACTTCCATACAGAAGGCTATGTACTCTTCAACGATCTCGGAAGGGGCATTTTCGGCAACCAGCTCGCATAAGGTGCCGAAGGCGACTTTTTCTCCGTGGAGGGTCTTGGTTCCGTTTGGCGTTGCGGTGATGCCGTCGCCTACAGCGTGGGCGCAGGCGCAAGCCGTATTCTCGAAGCCCAGGCCGCTCATTAAAGTGTTGGCCTCGATGACGGCTTCCAAGGCTTCTGTAACGACGTGCTGCTCGTTGGCAATCTTTGCGGCGACGCCGTATTCCAGAATGGTGTCATAGCATAATTCCGCGATCGTCATCGCAACCTTTGTCCTGCGGAAGGCGCCGGCCTCCTGACAGATGTAATTGGGGCTGTTGGAAGCGGCGTTTGCCTTTGCTTCGAATAAGGTAGCCATTGCATCGCCCATTCCGGATACGAGGAACCGAACCGGCGCGTTGGCAATGATTTCGCTGTCGATGATGACGATATCAGGGCTCTTGATATAGTTGATCGAATGGGAATGCTCATGATTCTCTTTGTAGATGACGGAAAGCGCGCTGGTTGGGGCATCGGTGGAAGCGCTGGTGGGGACGATGACAACCGGCAGCTTAAGCGTGTTAGCCGCCCCTTTTGCAGTGTCCAGAGTCTTACCGCCTCCAATGCCCATAATCATCTGAGCGCCAGCCTCCGCCGCTTTTCTGGCAATGGCGGCGATTCGTTCTTCGGTCACCTCGTGCTCGAAAGGAATGCTGGTAAACTGAGCATGGTGTTCCTCATATTGCGCCGTCAGCTGAGGCGTCAGGCTGTCATAGAAGAATGGGTCAATGACTGCGAACACCTTGTCTCCATATTTTGCTGTATGCTGTGCAAGACGGCGGATTTCTCCAGGTCCCTGGATATATCTTCCGGGTGAGCCGAAAGACATGGTTCTAGATGCTATCATAATAAAAACCTCCTAAACTTAATATAGTTATGTTATTACATAGTTATATTGTAATATATATTAGAGCGTTTGAAAAGCGTAAATCAAATATTTAAGAAAGATTGTGAAAAAGTGAAAGGGGAACTCCGGGAATCCACTGGACAAAGAGCCTTAATAATGGTAAAATAAAATCAATTCATTATGTAGTAACATAGGTATATAAGAAAAGAGAAATGGAAACGGACGAATGTGGAAAAGGAGGTTATTTTATGATTAAAGACAGAAGACTTGGCCATCTGGGCATGGCGTCCAGAGATGTGGAAGCTACGGTCGCATGGTATGTGGATGTACTGGGATTTGAGAAAATCGGTGAGTTTAAGGCGCCAAATGGAAATGACATCAAATTTATCCGGAATAAGGAAGGATGCATCTATGAGATATTTCCGTCCGAGGACGGTGAAGATGCCGGTGCCTATGGCAAGATCGACCACTACTGCTTTGAGTCGGAGGACGTAGAGAAGGATTATGAATATTGCCTGGAGCAGGGCTATACGATTACCACGGAAGGGATTGAAGAACTGCCGGGACTGTGGGAGCGGGGAGTACGCTTTTTCAAGATTGGCGCGCCGACCGGCCAGCAGGTGGAATTCTGCCAGATATTATAGGAATGAATGAAATGAAAGAAAGTCAATAAGGAGGAGCAATATGAAAACAGTACTTGTAAATAAGGATGGCTCTTTGTCCGTCCAGGAAGTTCCGAAGCCCAAATACGGCCCGAAGCAGGCTTTGACCAAGACGATTGCAAACGGTATCTGCGGAACGGATATTCATCTGATGAAAAAAGCCTTTAAGGGAGTTACGCAAGAGATGTATCCGCTTATGCTGGGGCATGAAAATGTAGGAGAAGTGGTAGAAGTAGGCGAGGAAGTAACCGGGCTTAAGGTTGGGGACAAGGTGCTGCTTCCTTTCGTAGATCCGGATCCGGAACATCTGGGACCTTATGGCTCTGCATGGGGAGCGTTGAGCGAGTACTGCGTGGTAAATGATGCTGCGGCGTACCAGGAAGGAGAGGTGCCTGATCTGGCAAAGGCACAGTGTATCATTCCTGACGATATCGATCCGGTGGATGCCGTCATGCTGATCACCTTGAGAGAAGTGTTGAGCAATGTAAAGTACTTCGGCATTGAGAAGGATAAGCCGGTGGTAATATTTGGATGCGGCCCGGTGGGGCTTACCTTCATTAAGATGTGCAAGATGGTAGGAGCCAATCCGGTGATTGCGATCGCGAGAAATGAGCCTAAGAGGAAGAACGCGCTGGATGGCGGTGCGGACATTGCGCTGAACAGCAAGGAATGCGATATTACCAAGGAGATCCGGGACATGTTTCCGCAAGGAGTGCCGTTCGTGATCGACGCGGTAGGCTCTGAAGATGTGGTAAATGACGCCATGGGCCTGATCTGTGACCGAGGAGAGATCTGCTGTTATGGAGTCCCAAGAAAAGAAGAGATGCACATTGACTTCAGCAAGGCCGACTATAACTGGGTGCTTAATTTTCAGCAGTTCCCGCGCAAAGATGAAGAGGCAGCTGCGCACAGCGAAGTGATCCAGTGGATTCGGGAAGGGAAGATCGACCTGAAAGACTACATATCCGATTACTTCTCTTTTGATGATGTGATCGAGGCTTATGACAAGGCAATGAATAAGCAGGTACTGAAAAAAGGAATCGTAGTGTTCTAAAAGTCCTTCAGATATTGCGGAATCCTTTGCTAGAGATTATAATATGGGAAAACAATAGATAGAGGAGAAAGCAGACCCAATGATAGAAGGAATTATATTTGACGTAGACGGAACCCTGTGGGACTCCACGGAAGAAGTGGCATATTCCTGGAACCAGGCAATCAAGGAACAGACGGATATGGACAGGACGCTGACGGCTGAGCAGCTAAAGCGGGAGTTTGGCAAGCCTTTGGAGGAGATCATGGACGACCTGTTCCCGGAACTTGCGCAAAAAGAGCAGGAGAGACTGGCAGACCATCTCTATAAATATGAGAATAAATGGGTAGAGACAGCACCCTGCATCGTCTATGACCAGATGGCAGAGACGGTTCGCGAACTGAGCAGAAAGTATAAGCTCTTTATCGTCAGCAACTGCCAGTCCGGCTACATAGAAGCTTTTCTTAAGAATACCGGACTTGGAAAATATTTTGCAGATTATACCTGCCCGGGAGACACCGGAAAGTTAAAAGGCGAGAATATCCGCATCATTATGGAGCGAAATGGAATCAAGGAAGCCATCTATGTAGGCGACACCCAGGGAGATGCCAATGCGTGCAAAGAGGCGGGGATTCCTATGATATTCGCGGCATATGGCTTCGGCCAGGTGGAAGAAGAGCATGTTGCGATCCAATCTTTTGGGGAACTGCTGGAACTTGAATTCGAAAAAAGCGGCGGGGAGTAAGCCGCAGAGAGACGAAGCATAAGAATCGATAATAAAAGGGACACGGCGTATGATCGCCGTGTCCCTTTTTGGATGATTGATATAGGTTCTAAGGCTTGCTTTATTCAGTCATTGGAAGATGACGGATCGCTCCCTGGTAGTCGGCTTTTAACTGAAGGATCTCATGAAGCAGAGCGTCTGCCTCGTCCTTCTCACCCAGGCCGATGTGGCCCAATGCCATCAAATAGCGGCAGTAGATATCATTGCGCTCTTTGATGTTGTCAGGGAATACTTCGATTTCCGGAAGTGACACGGCAAAATAGTCATAGGTCACTTCGTCGAAAATGTGTTTCTTTCCAAAGGCCAGAAGCTGATGGTAGCATTTTTTCGCTGCAGCCGTGTTGCCCAGTTCTTCATTGGCCAGACCCTGATAGAGAATGGTGTCGGAGGGCTGGTCGTTGTAGTAGAGGACGCCGGATGGCTCATCCAGTCCTGTGGAGGCCTTTTCAAAGTACTCGCAGGCAGCAGCAGAGTCATTCTTAGCCTGGTAGGCTTTGCCGATATAATAGTCGGCGATGTTGTCCTGGACATTCGGAAGTTTTCCTTCTCCCAGATTGTTTGGATATACTTTCGTGGCCTCAAGAAGCCGGATGGCTTCATCATAATTGCCACTTTCAAGAAGGCCCAGCGCTTTCTGCGTCAGCGCATAGCGGTACTGGGTGCTGACTTTTCCTTCTCCGCCTTCCCATGGATGGAACAGGTGGCCGTTCAGGCATTCCAGCGCCTTGTCATACTGTCCGGTGCAGTTAAGAAGCGAGATGTATTCTACATACAGCGCATCCCGGCCAGTCACAAGATCCAGATGGGCGGAAAGCAGTTCCAGGCGTTCTTCTACGGAGATGCCTGCCTTTGCTCGTAGCTGGTCGTATTCCAGCAGGAAGCGGGAGTAGGCAGAATCCAGTTCGAAGGCCTTCTTCATGCATTCCAGCGCCTGGTCTATGTCTTTTCTCTTATTGTAATAGTAGATGGCAAGATTACGCCAGTTCATGGCAAAGTCCGGCGCGCCTTCAGAGGCTTCTTCCCAATGCAGGGCCGCTTTCTCGTACTGCTTCTTGTCATAGAGCAGGCAGCCCAGGTAATAGTGGGCGTAAGGCGCTTTGCCGAGCAGGGAGGCAGCGCTTTCTAATATAACGACTTCTTCCGCGCGGTTGGGGAAGCAGTAGTCGGGGCAGGCGGCCTCGCCTTGCTGATACATCTTAGCCGCCTTGGCGGCCTCGCCCTTGCGTTCATATACGTAGCCCTGGTAATAGCCAAGCATCGGAGAGTCCGCTGTGCAGGAAGCCAGGATGTTAAGCGCGTCATCAAATAAGCCTGCCTTGATATAATCCAGGGCAAGTTCCAGGTAATTATGCACGGGCGTGCGCATCTTGTCCTTCCAGTCGTCCAGACTGCCTGATCTTAAAGCCACTTCGTAGCGGATGCCCATATCCAGTGGGTCGATCTTAAGGCTTTCATCCAGCAGTTCCTGGGAATCCATGTGAAGCAGACGAAGGATGGCCGCCTTCAAGGTGCGGGCTTTCATGTTGTGCCATCCCCGGATCAGGGCATTGTCGATGAATTCCAGGGCATTCCGGTAATCGCCGCGCTTTACGGATAAGCATGCCAGCCAGTAGTAGCCTGCGCCTTGCGTCTCATAACTCCAGGTGGATTTGTAGAAGGCATCGTAAGCGCCTTTGTCATCCCCTGTCATGACGAGGGCTAGGCCGAGATTGAAGTAACTTTCGCCGTAGTAGGGGTTCGGGTTCTTCCAGGTCTGCTTCTCAATGGCTTTGTTGAAATGCCTGATGCTTTCTTCGAAGTTTCCGCGTCTGTACAGAAGAAGGCCGTAGCCGTTATTCAGGCGGATGTCGGATGGGTCGCGCCTGAGTCCTTCCAGATAATAGTCTTCCGGGTTGAGGGTGGCATGACGGTACTGCTCCAGATGCTGGGCGCCCAGATACAATTCCTCGGTGGTCTTAAGTTCCTGCGGAGAAAGCAGCGGATCTGCCGGATCCGGAGTCGGCTCTAGCTCCTCGGTTACTGCTTCGTAGGTTACAAGCGGGAACATGCCGCTGTCATATATGGTCGCGGTTACGCCGCTTAAGTCTGCAAGTTCTGTATGAAAAGAGGCCTCATAGAACCGTTCCGGCGTAAGGTCTGCCTGATCCGTAAACAAAGTGCCGCCCTGGTTCTTCACGATGATTGTTGAATCAGCGAAGACGCCGGATGTATAGGCCTTGATGATGCATTTGCCATTTGAAAGGTCCATTCCGATGGCAGCATCCTTGGTGGCATTTTTTACTCTTCCTACATGCTTATAAGGCATGAAGTACTGGGTAAATGTCTTTTCTTCATAAGGCTTCAGCCAGGTGAAGTCCGGCTGATTGTCCGCATAGACGCCGGTCATCAGCTCGATGTACGGGCCGTCCGTCTCTGTCAGGTTGCGGTCCCATGCCTGGCCGAAGTCGCTGTTTCCCCATGTCCACTGCTTCTTGCCCGGGGAAATGTGGTGGTCTGCCACATGCAGCAGGCCGGCATCTACCTTCTCATCAAAGTTTCCGATAAAGTCATAATCGGAGTGGGCTGCCATATAGGAGGTAGGCACTTTGATGTTGCGGTAGCAGGAAATGTCGATTCCTTCGGAATAGTCATATTTATAATATTCGCCGGTGGCGATGGGGAAAGTGGATACCGCGCGCTTTCCGTGGTCCATTACTGCATGGACGTCCGGCGGGAATACGGAATAGGTGTGCTCATTGACCGGTACGGCCGGATTCGCCCACCAGAGGAAGGTCTGCGGCGTATCGGTACGGTTGTAAAGGCGTCCCTTGATCTCGATATATGCCTTGTCCGGATAGAGCGTGAAGGAGGCCATTCCTTTGGTACCGTACATCTTATCAATCTCGCTGACGTATACGGTGGATGAGCCGTCTTCATGCTCCTCGAAGTGATAGTCTACCGGAGAGTAGGTGGATGGACGGTGATGCTGCGGCCAGTTGAACTCGATGCCGCCGGAGATCCATGGACCGGTAAGGCCTACCAAGGCCGGCTTGATCACGTGGTTATAATATACGAAGTCATAATTATTGGTTTTGTCTAGTGCGCGCTGGATACGGCCGCCGAGTTCCGGCAGGACCATGACAAGCAGATAATCATTTTCCAGGTAAATCGCCTTGTATTCTACGTCCTCTTTCTCATCGGATATTTTTTCCGTTACAGGAAGGGGGTAAACCTTTCCGGAACTTCCCTGATAAGCCCTGTTTTCGATGAACAATGGACTTTTTTCCGGAGGGTATACTTTATAAGTAGGAAGGGTTATGGTTTCTTCCCATACATGGACTTGCTTGTTTGACATAAGTCATTCGTCTCCTTTCAAAATGGAATTGCCTGTTGCTGTGCAGTCGCCTGCTGTATGTATAGATTAGCATAAGGGGAGAAATGTTAAAATGTCATATACCATAAAAAGATGGACAATATTCCACATGGGTGCTATAGTTATCTCAAAATTATAAGAAGGGACAGGCAGGTGGAAGGATGAGTAATAATATTGGAAAGGCAGATGGATTTAAGGACGAAGAATATATTATTATTCCTACAGAATCATTTGCGGACTATGCGGAGCACCCGTTGGTGCGGACGGTCTATCCGACGGACGTCGGCTTCTTTCCGAAGGCCCGCGATCATTACCGGGAGAGGAAAGAAGGGGCCGAGCAGTATATTCTGATCTATTGCACGGAGGGAAAAGGAACCGTGGAAGTGGAGGGCCAGACATATTCGATGGGAAAATCGGACGCATTCTGCATTCCATGCAAAAAGGGACACCGGTACTATGCGGATGCCAAAGACCCATGGAGTATCCTGTGGGTGCACTTCAAAGGGGAGAACACGGCATACTTTCCGATTGACGAGCCGCACGTCGTACCAATGAATTCCAGGCACAGCGACAACCGTATGATGGTGCTGTTCAATCTGCTGTTCCGGGTTCTGCGGCGCAACTATACCTTGGGGAACTTCATCTATATCTCCCAGGTGCTGTCCCTGATCCTTTCGGAAGTATACTACCGGGAGAAAGTGGATGAGAGCAGCGTTCAGGACAGGCATGTGACCATGGTCATTCGCTTCATGTATGAGAATCTGACTCGCAGCCTTACCCTGGAGGAGATATCGGAAGAAGTCCAGCTGTCCCGCAGTTATCTGAATACCATATTCAAGAACCAGACCGGACGTTCTCCGGTGGAGTTCTTCATCCATCTGAAGATGCAGGAGGCCTGCAAGCTGCTAAAGAATACCAACCTGTATATCTATGAAGTAAGTTCAAGGCTGGGATATGAAGACCAGTATTACTTCTCCCGGATATTCAAAAAAGTGGTGGGCGTGTCGCCGAAAGATTATAAGAATGGGGATTATTTTTACTGCGAGTAGGGGGGATTGGTGAGATTAGAGGACGCCTGCGGGGTGGATGGGGGGATTTCTCCGACGCTGCGGCGCCTCCATCTAGTCCACCGGGATGTAAGTCCCCGGGAGAGTCGTCGGCTGACTCCTCCCCCAGGAACTAACATCGCGGGGACGGATATTGCGGACGCCTCCGCTTCCCTGCGAAATCCTCCCATCCACCCCGCAGGCTGCGAACTGCTGGAGAAGCAGCATCACGTAACGCCCGAATTCATGCGGAGTTGCCAATGAATTGCCGGGAGCGTGGGATAGTGTAGGGAGGGGGGCGTAGGTAAGCGACTGGGGCGTAGGATCCATGCCGGAACTGTTAGCCTGTAAGGGGGGAGTCAGCCGACGATTCCCTTGCAGGCTTACAGTTCCGTGCATTAGCCGAAGCCCCATAAAGCGTCGAAGCAACCCTCCCTACACTATCCCACGCGGTGCCAATCCCATCAAAACTCTCCCAGGTGGAATATAATCCATCAAAGGATAACATATGAAATTCAAGCCGCCGCAAAAGAGTGCTATACTGCAATTAAGAGTTGAACAGAACATCAGCGTAATTACATTTATCAGTCAATTGCAAAGAGGAGGATATGACGATGAGCGAGAAGATTCCAGAGAAAATGATCGGTATGAAGCTTCCGGGAGGAGCGAAAGTTGAGAAGGTGGAGTGCGATGTGCCGAAGCCTGGCCCGGGACAGGTGCTGCTGAAGATGAAGGCAGCCAGCCTGTGCGGCAGCGATTTGAAGTATATTTATTTTGAGCACACGGATAAGACAGGCGGAGCCAGATATGATGACGTGATCGCAGGCCATGAGCCAAGCGGACAGGTTGTAGAAGTAGGCGAGGGCGTGCTTGACTTTAAAGAGGGAGACCGGGTTGTCGTGTACCATATCCAGGGATGCGGATATTGCGACGAGTGTAAGAAGGGCTTCTTTATCAACTGCCAGCAGCCGGAGAGGCGTGCCTATGGATGGCAGAGAGACGGCGCTTTGGCCGAGTATATGGTGGCGGACGTGTCTACTTGCATCCATCTTCCAGATTTTCTTACATATGAAGATGGGGCTATGATCGCATGTGGTTTTGGAACTGCTTACCAGGGACTCTTAAGAGCCAATGTATCAGGAAGAGACCGGGTGCTTGTGATGGGACTTGGCCCGGTAGGCCAGGCAGCCCTGATACTGGCCAAGGCAATGGGCGCAGAGACGATTGGCGTTGATATTTCCGAAGAGCGTCTGGAGATGGCGAAGAAGATCGGCGCTGACCAGGTATTCATGGGAGACGATGACGCGGTTAAGAACGTAATGGACTATACCGGAGGCAAGGGCGTAGAGGTTGCCGTAGACTGTTCCGGAAGCAGCATTGGCCGTCACAGATGTCTGGAAGTCGCCAGAATGTGGGGACAGGTAGTGTTCCTTGGAGAGCAGGGAACGGTAACATTTGAACCAAGCCCGCTGCTGCTGCATAAGAACCTGACATTGCATGGATCCTGGGTTACATCAGTAGGAAACATGGAGCAGCTGGTGGAATTCCTGGACCGCAAGAAAATCCATCCAAGCCAGATTATTACCCACCGCTATCCGCTTAGCGAGACAGAAGAGGCGTATCGTGTATTTGCAACAGGAAAAACAGGCAAGGTTTGCGTGAATATGGAGATGGAATAATTTATGGACAATCTGAATAGAATATTAATGTGGATTAAGACAACCCCTTATGAAGGGGTTGTTCTTGGCCGAAGAGATAATTTTAAATGGATAACGCAGTTTAATGAAAATGCAGTTGTGACGAATGCAGAAGTCGGGATTGCATTTTTAGTCATTCAAAGAAATGGGAAGGTGGAAATGGTAGCAGACAGCAGCGACTGTCCACGCATGGAAAAGGAACAGAATGCGCTTCATGCGGACTGCGTGCTCGTTCCATGGTATGAGACTCTGGAAGGATTCCTTGCATGGTACTGCCATGGAAAAGGCTATGCTTCTGATACGATGATTCCAGGGACATCCTGCGTGCAGGAAGAACTTGTAAATCTAAGAATGATGCTGAATGAGACGGAAGTGGCACGGTACCATGAGATCGGCCAGGAGTGTGCCAATATCGTAGAAAAGGTTGCCATGGAGGCCCGGCCCGGCCAGACGGAAAAGGAGGTTGCGGCTCTTCTCAAGATGCGCTGCATCGACAAAGGAATCAGCCCGGACTGCGTGCTGGTTGGGAGCGACGAAAGAATTCTGAATTACCGGCATCCCGTTCCTTCGGATAAGAAGATCAAGAACAGCCTGATGGTAGTGCTGGGCGGAGAAAAATACGGGCTAAATATCAGCATGACGCGAATGGTGTATTTTCAGGAGATTCCGAAGGAGATCCACGAGCGTATGCAAAAGACTCAGTATATTTTCGCGGCAATGCAGAACATGATGAGGGAAGGACTGCCTTATAAAGAGTATTTTGAAGAAGTAAAGAGCCTGTACGCGCAGGCCGGGTATCCGGATGAGTGGAAGATGCACCATCAGGGAGGCCCGACGGGGTATGGCTGTAGAGAATTCGTTGTTACGCCTTCCACAGAAGGCATAATCAAGGAAGGACAGGCTTATGCATGGAATCCCACGATCCAGGGGACGAAGTGCGAGGAGACTACATATCTGAAAGACGGAAAGATCGATATCCTGACCAGGACGGAGCAATGGCCGTGCTCCGTAATCAGTACAAAATACGGGGATTTCCAGGTGGCGGACATTCTCTTCGACAAAAAATAGACAAAACCCTCCCATGGTTAGTGAAAAAAATTATAGAAATTGCATAATGAACATTGAAAAATGAAATGACGAGTGCTATAATAATCCTATCTTTAGTAAATGACTTAATAAAGTAGGACAAGGTGGATGAAACGAAGCACAAGCAATCAGGAAGTTAAAAAGTTAAATAGAAATCGAGTGTTTCGTTATGTGAATAGCAGGGAAGAAACCAGCATGCCAGAGATATCGGCGGCGCTTTCCATCAGTGGGCCTACTGTTCTTAAGATTGTGAATGAACTGAAGGAAGAGAAGCTGTTACGGGAAGTCGGCGAATTTGAATCCACCGGCGGACGCAAGGCCAAGGCAATTGCAGCCGTGAGGGATGTCAAGTATGCAATCGGGCTTGATATTACGAAGAATCATGTAGGGATCGTTTATACGGATCTTTCAGGAAAGGCGCTCAAGCATGAGCGGGTCCGCAAGCCTTTTAAATACTCGCAGACTTATCTTCATGAAGTTGCGGCAATCGTGAGAAGGTTTGTCGAGGAAAGCCGTATTCCCAAGAAACGGATTCTGGGAATGGGTATTTCCGTGCCTGCGATTATCGACGTGCAGCGGGATTATATTACGAACTCCCATGCGCTTGGAATCTATGATATTCCCTGTGAAGAACTGACGGCATGCATGCCATACCCTTGCGAACTTCTAAATGATGCCAATGCGGCAGCCATTACGGAGAGCAACAGAAGCAGGACCTGCAGCAATCTGGTATACCTGTTCCTAAGCAACACGGTGGGCGGCGCGATCATATTTGGAAATGAGACTGGAATCGTGCGCGCGGCACAGGAGAAGGACCGCGGATCGGTCTATATGTATAAAGGCAATAACTGGAGAAGCGGCGAGTTTGGCCATATGGTCATCCATCCGGAAGGCAAGCGCTGCTACTGCGGCAAGATTGGATGCCTGGATGCATATTGCTCCGCGCTTAGGCTGGCAGATCAGACGGATGGGGATCTGGAGAGATTTTTCAGAGAGATGGAAGCAGGAGACCAGGATCTTAAGAAGATATGGAATGAATATCTGAAGGATCTTGCGATTGCAGTGGACAATCTGCGGATGTGCTTTGATTGCGAGATCGTCCTTGGCGGCTACGTGGGCAGCAGCATGGAGCCTTACATACAGGAGTTCAGGAATCTGGTGGCGGAAAAGGACATATTTGAGAACAACGGAGATTATGTGTACGTATGCCAATACCAGAAAGAGGCATCGGCACTCGGGGCGGCTATTTTCCAAATCGAAAAATTTATCGACACAATTTAAGTTTTTTTGAAATTTGGGCAGTAACAGAGAATTGTTGCACATACTTTGTTAAATAAATTATTAAAGTATAAAACAAAGATGGGAGGAAGATGTGTTATGGAAGGAACAATGAAAGTAGCAGTGATGGAAGGAATTGGCAAGATGGGCTATACCGAGAGGCCGATTCCTGTACCGAAAGACGATGAAGTTCTGGTGAAGCTGGAATATGTGGGAATCTGCGGAAGCGATATGCATTATTATGAAATGGGCAGGATCGGCGATTATGTGGTAGAGCCGCCGTTCGTGCTGGGACATGAGCCGGGAGGCACTGTCGTAGAAGTAGGCAGGAATGTTACGCATCTGAAGGTTGGCGACCGCGTGGCGCTGGAGCCAGGAAAGACTTGCGGCAAATGTAAATTCTGCCGGGAAGGAAAATATAATCTTTGTCCGGACGTAGTCTTCTTTGCTACACCTCCTGTAGACGGCGTATTCCAGGAATATGTAGCCCATGAGGCGGATCTGTGCTTCAAGCTTCCGGATAATGTAAGCACGCTGGAAGGCGCGCTGATCGAGCCTCTTGCAGTAGGATTCCATGCAGCGAAGCAGGGAGAGGCGAAGGCAGGACAGACGGCAGTCGTATTTGGCGCAGGATGCATCGGACTGGTATCCATGATGGCTCTTAAAGCATGCGGCGTTTCCCATGTATATGTAGTAGATGTCATGCAGAAGCGGCTGGATAAAGCGCTGGAACTTGGTGCTGATGGCGTGATCAACGGAAAAGAAGTGGACGTGCTTGCGAAAGCGAAGGAACTGACCGGCGGCGAGGGATTTGACCTTGCGATTGAGACGGCCGGAACGGAGATTACGACGAACCAGGCGATCCAGGTAGTGCGCAAGGGATCCAATATCGTTCTTGTGGGATATGGAAAGACCGGCATGATGAATATGATGATGAGCCTGGCACTGGATAAAGAGATTACATTTAAGACAGTATTCCGCTACCGCCACATTTATCCAATGGCAATTGAGGCAGTTGCACAGGGAAAAGTGAATCTGAAGGGAATCGCTACCCATATCTTTAGTTTTGATGACATCCAGACGGCTATGGACAGAAGTGTCAATGAAAAGGCTGAGATCGTCAAGGCTGTTGTGAAAATTGCCGAATAAAAGCGGGATTGACAAATAAATAACGTTATGCAAAACATACAAAACCACCAAAAAATAATTGTGTAATATTGCATATTGCACAAAACGTTCTTCTGGAATATAATTACAACAACAATATTTGTAAAAACATTTTACAAAATTACTATTCAAAATTATTCAATGAAAACGGCTCGCAACCGGGAGGAGGACAAAATGGGAATTATTGAAAGTATGAGACTGGATGGAAAAGCAATTTATGTAACAGGTGCTGCAAGCGGAATCGGCAAGGCAGCGGCTACTGCATTCGCAGAGGCAGGCGCGGATGTCGCTATCGTAGACATCAACCTTGAAGGTGCCGAGAAGGTTGCAAAGGAGATTGCAGAAGCAACAGGTTCCAAGACAATCGCGATCCAGTGCGACGTTACGAAGAAAGACCAAGTTGAGGCCATGGTTGCAAAAGTTGTTGATACATATGGAAAACTGGATGCCTGCTACAACAATGCTGGTATCGCAGTAAACGCTCCGGCAGAAGAGATGACATTCGAGCAGTGGCAGAAGGTAATCGACATCAACCTTACAGGTGTATTCCTCTGCGCTACGGCAGCAGGCAGAGTGATGCTGAAGCAGGGATATGGCTCCATTATCAATACGGCATCCATGTCAGGCCACATTGTCAATGTACCTCAGCCACAGTGCGCATACAATGCGTCAAAAGCTGGCGTAAGTCTTCTGACAAAGTCTCTGGCAGTAGAGTGGGCTAAGAGAGGCGTGCGTGTAAACTGCATCAGCCCAGGATATATTGGCACCGATCTTATCATGAATGCAGAACATCTGAAACCATTGATCGAGCAGTGGAATGCAATGGCTCCGATGGGAAGGCTTGGAAAACCGGAAGAATTACAGTCTATCTTAGTATATCTGGCTGGCGACACAAGCACATTTACAACAGGTTCCGATATTATCGTGGACGGAGCATTTACCTGCTTCTAGGAACCGCATTATTATAGATAGCTAATGCGAAAGCTATAAAATAAATTCTTTTTAAGGAGGAGAAGTATTATGAAGAAAAAAATCTTAAGTGCAATCCTTTGCGTGGCAATGATTGCAACGATGGCTGTTGGTTGTACAACCAAGTCACCGACATCAGGCGGGGATGACAAGAAGGATGACGGCGGAAAGAAAGATTCTTACAAAGTCGGCATTACAATCCAGTCCCTGAAGAATGACTACTGGGCAGGCGTTATGGGCAAGCTCGAGGAACTGATGAAGGACAAAGGCTGGGACTACACCCTTCAGGATTGCAGCGATAACTCTGCAACTCAGATCAGCCAGATTGAAAACTTCATCACATCAGGATGCGACCTGATCATGGTTCACCCATCTGACGCAGAAGGCGTTGAGACTGTATGCCAGTCAGCACTGGATGCAGGCATCAAGGTTATGTGCTGGGATGACCCGATGACTAACACGACTGCAAACTGGATTCTTGACAATACTGCACTTGGAAATGACATCGGAAAAACAGCTGCTGCATTCATCAACGAGCACTACACAGCTGACAAGCCGGCAGAAGTTTGCGTAATCGGCAAGCCATCTACAAAGGTTCTGTTAGAGAGAGCAAATGGTATCAAAGAAGGTCTGGAAGAGAACTGTGACGAAGGAAATTACAAGATCGTAGCAGAGGTTGACGGACTGGAAGCAAACGAAGCACAGACTAACGTTGAGACCGTTCTTCAGGCTCATCCTGACTGTTCTGTATTCGTAGGAGTTGGCGCAGGCGCTATGATCGGATCAAACGAAGCATTGCTTCAGAAATTCGGCGGAGCTGGCAAGATTCCTGAAAATGTAGGCGTTATCACGACAGACGTTACTCCTCAGCAGTTAGAGTCTCTTAAGGCTGGAGACGAGGCTGTAAGAGCTATCGTTGGATTCGAAGGATCCAGTACAGATACAGCACAGGCTTGCCTGGATATGTTCGAGAAGATTCTTAAAGGCGATGACTTCTCAGGAGACAAGCATGATGTTTACAGACCTACAATGGAAATCAACATGGACAACATTGATGATATCATGAAAGGCATGTAACATCATAAGAATAAGAAACGATAAGATAGAGGCGGTTTTTGCCGCCTCTAAGTAATATAGTCACGGGGGAAGAATATGAGCGAAGAATATGTATTACAATTACAGCATATAAGAAAAGAATACCCGGGTGTTGTTGCATTAAAAGATGTTACGTTGGAACTTAAGAAAGGCGAGATTCTGGCGTTGATCGGAGAAAATGGTGCCGGCAAATCTACGCTGATTAAATGTTGTTCAGGGGCGGTTATCCCGACTTCCGGCAAGATTATCGTGAATGGGAAAGAATTCACGAGCATGACACCTCAGCTTGCAGCGGAGAATGGAATTGCGATTATTTATCAGGAATTTAATAATGTAAAGGAACTGTCAGCAGCGGAGAACCTGTTTTTAGGAAGGCCTATCAAAAAAGGCGTTGTTGTAGATAAGAAAGCGATGGAGAAGGAGGCTGCGAAAGCATTTGAGCAGCTGCGGATTAAGATTGATCCAAAGACTCTGATGAAGAACCTGACAGTAGGTTATCAGCAGATGGTTGAGATTGCCAAGGCAATCCAGCAGGACGCTAAGATATTGATTATGGATGAGCCTTCTGCACCTCTGACGAGCGCGGAAGTTGAGAGTATGTTCCGAGTAGTAGAAAGACTTCGCAAAGAAGGTGTTTCTATTATATACATATCTCATAGATTGGAAGAAATTTATCGCCTGTCAGATAGAATTCTGGTCTTGCGTGATGGCGAGTATGTCAAGACTCTCATTACGAAAGACAGCGAGGTTCAGGAACTGATCAAGCTGATGGTTGGGCGAGAACTGACAGAGACATATCCTCCGCGAGGCGACTGCATTGATAAGGATGACGTGGTGCTGGAACTTAAGAATGTCTGTGGTAATGGAGACAGGAATATGAACCTGAAGGTTCACAAGGGAGAGATTGTAGGTCTTGGAGGCTTGGTAGGCGCAGGGAGAACGGAACTTGCGGAAGTGATCTTCGGAGCCGCAGCCAAGACGTCCGGACAGATTATCTTCAGAGGCAAGGAAGTCCATCCGAAGAGTCCCCGGGAGGCAATCGATCTGGGAATCGCTCTGGTACCGGAGGACAGAAAACGTCATGGTGCTATGTTAGGCATATCCATTAAGAATAACATCAATATGCCTATCTATGAAAGAAATTCTAAGTTGAGCGTGATCAATTCAAAACAAGAGATGGAAATTGCCAAAAAGTATCAGGAGAGTATGGCAATTAAGACTCCGACGCTGCATCAGCTTGTAAAGAACTTAAGCGGCGGCAATCAGCAGAAGGTTATTCTCGCAAGATGGCTGGCGGCTAATTCAGAACTTATCATCTTTGATGAGCCGACCAGAGGTATTGACGTCGGCGCAAAGTATGAGATCTATAAACTGATGAACGATTTGGTTGAAAAAGAAGGAAAAGCAATTCTGATGATTTCTTCTGAAATGGAGGAACTTATGGGAATGTCTGACAGAATTATAGTGCTGTCGGAAGGCGATATGACCGGAGAACTGGAAAAAGAAGAGTTCAGCCAGGAGACAATCATGGCATATGCATCTGCGACTGCAGCGAATATTGAGGAGGGTTAGACTGTATGAAAGATAAAGTAGTATACCAATTAAAAGATAAGGCGATCTGGGTCGTATTTGTAATTCTTGTTGTTGCATTTACGGTTGCAAACCCAAGATTTATAAATCCAAACAACCTGCTTATGATGCTCCGCCAGGTAGCCATACTTGGTATTGCTTCCATCGGTATGACATTCGTCATCCTGCTGGGAGATATCGACTTGGCAACGGGTTCCATCATCACATTTGTTAATATTCTGTGTGCTTACCTGATGGTACATATGGGAGTGAATATGTGGCTTGCAATTCTTATCACTCTCATTGCATCTACGCTGATCGGCACGCTGAACGGCTTCATGGTATCAACGATAGGAATCCCGGCGCTGATTGCGACCTTTGCGACCCAGACGGCGTTCCAAGGCCTGGCGCTGATCATGTGCGGCGGTCTTCCAATTAATGGATTTACAGAAGACTTCAAGATTATCGGACAGAGTTATGTCAGCATCGTGCCGGTTCCTGTAATTATCATGGCTATTTGCTTCGCAATAGGTTCCTTTATCCTTAATAAGACATATTTTGGACGTTACTTCTATGCAGTAGGCGGTAATGTAGAGGCAGCAAAACTGTCAGGTATCCGTGTAGGAAGAATCAAATATCTGGTATTCTCTCTGTCAGGATTCTTTGCAGGACTTGCAGGTATCGTTATGCTCTCCCGTACGAATTCAGGTATGTCCAATGCGGGATACGGATATGAATTCAAGGTTATCACTTGCGTAGTACTTGGAGGCGTATCTGTAACTGGTGGATATGGTAAGATTTCAGGCGTTATCGCAGGTACATTCATTATCGGAGCCCTGCAGAACGGCATGGTTCTTATGAACATCAACTCTTATGTACAGGATATTGTCATGGGTGTCGTACTTGCGCTTGCAGTAGGATTCGACTGTATTCAGAAGAAAAAACAGTCTAATTAGTAATTGTAAAATAAAGCAAAAAATCCCGGTAAATGTCTATTTGCTGGGATTTTTAAAAATCAGGGAATTTTCGCCGGAAGATTGGAGGCCAGTATGAAGACGATAAAAGCAGAACCGATTACAAGAGAAGCATTTGCGCCTTTCGGGACGTTTTATGATATGCTTAACCCGGATGGATACGCGCTGGAGGGAGAGATCCATAAGTTCTATCCCGACCGCATCAGCGAATCATGCCCAACGCGGGTGGGCTACTCGCCAATTGTGGTTAAGAAGACGGAGAAGATGATCATAAAGGCATCGGAGTATCATACGACTACGCCGGAGATGATACTGCCACTTGATGACGACATGATCATCCATGTTGCGCCTGCTTCCGGTGGGGCAATCGTGACGGACTGGGCCAAGGCATTCATTGTTCCTAAGGGGACATTGGTGAAGATCAATACGGCAGTCTGGCATCTTGCGCCGCTTCCGGTACATGCAAAGGAACTGCATGCGCTGATTATCCTGCCGGAATGTACTTATGCAAATGATTGCACGGTGGTTGACCTGAAGGATGACGAGAGGTTTGAGATTGTCCTTTAAAAGGGTCGGTTTGTTGACAGGCAGTATAATAGAAAGTAAAATGATAGATATATTATAGAACAGCGAAGGTAGAGAACATTGAAGAAAAGTCAGTTAATATATCACTATATAAGGGAACAGGAGTCGGTATCCAAGCAAGACATCGTCATAGGATTGAGGCTCAGCCTGCCAACTATCACGCAGAATCTCCAGTATCTGGAGCAGATACGGCTAATCGATACATCCAAGAAGTTTCCCAGCACTGGGGAGCGGGGAAGGAACGCTACGGCATACACTTATCTGAAAGAGGCTAGAGCGGCTATAGGAGTGTATCTGACAGGGCATCATATCAACAGCGTCGCGGTAGATCTGTCCGGCGATGTGATACGGATGGTAAGAGAGCGAAGAGAATTCAACTTGGAAGATGACGGTTATCTGAAGAAGATTGGAGAGACTGTCGAGAAGGTAAAGCAGGAAGCGGGCATCAGCGATGAGAATCTTCTGGGAGTGGGGATTGCAGTTCCTGGCCTGGTGTCTGAGGACGGGGAGAAGGCAATCTATGGCCGTACCTTGAATTTTACAGGCCGGACCCGGAAGGAGATTGCAAAGTATATTCCTTATAGGAACCGATTATTTCACGATTCCAATGCTGCCGGGTATGCGGAAGTATGGATATCCAAGGATATATGCAATGCATTCTATATCAGTCTCAGCAATAGTGTGGGCGGAGCAGCCATCGTGGATAAGAATATTTACGAAGGCAACCAGCAAAAAGGCGGAGAGATCGGACATATGACGGTGGTTCCTGAGGGCGGCGAATTATGCTACTGTGGAAGGCGGGGATGCTTTGATACAGTCTGCAGGTCAACGAATCTGGACCAGTATACGGACGGGAATCTGGAACAGTTTTTTGAACTGCTGGAAGCAGGGGATAAAGGTGCTGCCCGGCTGTGGGATCAGTATCTGGATGATCTGTCTCTTGGCATACACAACATACGCGTGCTGTTTGATTCTGTGATTATCCTTGGTGGGTATGTTGGCGCATATATAGAGAGTTATATGGATGAACTGTGCAGGAGAGTGGATGAAAGGGATTCTTTTGACGAGAAGGCCAAAGATTACCTGGTTCCCTGCAAGTATACAGTGGAGTCCGCGGCTGCGGGAGCGGCAATCTTTTATATTGATGAGTTTTTTAATACGATTTAGATAGAACAGTAATGGAGGGTTAGAATATGAAAGCAGCAGTTTATCATGGAAAGCACGATCTAAAAGTAGAAGAAGTTCCGGAAAAAGAATTAAAAGACAATGAGGTCATGATTCAAGTGAAGTATTGTGGCGTATGTGGAACGGATATACATATTTTTAACGGGGATGGGGGCTCCTCGGCTGTTACCCCTCCGCTGATTCCGGGCCATGAATTTTCCGGCGTTGTGGCGAAGGTTGGAAGCGGCGTTACCAAATTCAAAGTTGGCGACCGGGTAAGCGGCGACCCGAATGATATGTGTGGAGAGTGCTATTTCTGCAAGAATGCGAAGCAGCATTTCTGCACCAATAATATCGGAGTCGGGACTACGGTAGACGGAGGATTTGCAGAGTATGTGGTTATGAGAGAGAAACAGGTATACAAGTTCTCCGATAGCCTGAGTTTTATAGAGGCAGCGATGGCGGAGCCTATCTCCTGCTGCCTGCATGGGATTGACCTGTGCAACATCAAGTATGGGGATACCGTGCTGGTAATGGGCGGAGGCCCTATCGGAATGATCATGCTGCAGCTGGCTAAGAACGCCGGAGCGTCAAAGGTGATCCTGTCCGAGCCAGTGGAAGAGAAGCGTGAGTTAGCGTTAAAACTGGGCGCGACAAAGGTCATTAATCCGATGGAAGAGGATGTGAAGGCAGTCCTGGATGAGTACTGCGAGAACGTGGATGTAGTCATCGAGTGTGTTGGAAATATCCACACCCAGGAGGACGCTATCCAGTTTGCGGGAAAAGCGGCAACGGTCATGTTCTTCGGACTTGCCGCGCCGGGAGAGAGTTTCCCGATTAAGCCGGACGACATCTTCAAAAAGGAATTGACGGTAACGTCTTCCTATATCAATCCATATACATTTGAGAGGGCAATCTCAGTTCTGGAATCCAAGACCATTGATTTGGAAAGCCTGATCACCAACATTGTTCCTCTGGATGATATTGTGGATGTATTTACAAAGCCGGAATACAGAAGAACCGGAAAGGTTATGATCCAGGTTTCATAAGAAAGCATAAAGGATGAAACGAAGGCAGGGGCTTCCCGGCCTTCGTTTTTCTTAAATTACCGCAAATCATATTGACGGCAAATTGGTATTGATATATAATACCAATTAAAAGGAGGCGTACGGATTATGAATTATTATTTAGGAGTGGATATTGGGACTTCCAGCGTAAAATCGCTGCTTATGGATGCAACGGGAAACATTGCCGGTACCTCGCAGATCGGATATGATATTATAAAAAGCAGCCTTAAGTATGCGGAACAGAACATGGAAGAACTTTGGGAGGCTACAAAGAGGACGATCTCGGATATCGTAAAGCGGTATCCGGTAGAATCCGCCAAGATTCAAGGAATCAGCTATTCGGGACAGATGCATGGGCTGGTCATGGTGGATAAGGATGGAAGACCGATCCGCAATGCCATCATATGGGCGGACCAGAGATCTGCGGGAGAGATTGAGAAGATCTATCAGACTGTGGGGAAGGATGCGTACCGGAGCGTGGCCTTGAACTCCCTAAGTACAGGATTTTTAATCTCTTCGCTTATGTGGGTGAAGGAGCATGAGCCTGAGAATTATGAAAAAATCCATACGGTCATGTTTCCGAAGGATTATATCCGATACCGGATGTGCGGGGGACTTGGGACGGATATGTCGGATGCATCCAGCGGAGCCATTTTTGATACCCGTAATCGGCAATGGGCCTGGGAATTGATCGAGAAGCTTGGAATGAATAAAGAGATATTCCCAGAATGCCGGGAGTCTTCCGAGATAGCCGGAGAAGTGACAGAAGACTGTGCGGCCAGCACCGGGCTAAAGGCCGGAATCAAGATCGCGTACGGGGGTGGAGATACGCTGATGCAGGGGGTAGGCAATGGCATCATTGCGCCGGGAACTCTGGCGGCCAATATCGGAACGGCCTGCCAGCTGTCAGGGGGATTCCATGAGCCGGTATATGACAAAGAGTTCCGCACCAATACGTTCTGCCATGTGAAGAAGGATCTGTGGATGCTGATGGGCGCCCATCTTAGCGGCGGGGTTGCCATGAAGTGGCTGATGAATCAGATCCTGGATATGGGCTCCTTCGATGAGATGACGGCGCTGGCTTCCACAGTTCCGGCTGGAAGCGAGGGAATGGTGTTTCTTCCGTATCTGAGCGGAGAGCGGACGCCATACAATGATCCGGATGCCAAGGGGATTTATTTTGGAATGACCTTGAAGCATACAAGGGCCCATATGATACGCAGCACGATGGAGGGAATCGTGTTTGGCCTTCGCTCTTCCATCGAGATATTTAAAGGACTTGGCATCGAGTATCATAAGATTATCGCCTCCGGAGGCGGCGCAAGAGGACGGCTCTTCCTGCAGATGCAGGCAGATATCTTCGACTGCGACATATATACCAACCAGGGAAGCGAGCAGGCGGGGATCGGCGCAGCCATCACGGCTGCGGTGGCGTGCGGAGAATATAAGGACTATCAAGAGGCCTGCGCGAAACTGGTACATATGAAGGATGAGGCAGTATCCCCCATCCGCGAGAACCAGAAGCATTACGAAGAGCAATTCGCGGTATATCGGGAATTGTACCGCCACAATCAGGATTTGTTCCATTTGAAAGGGTAGAAGATGAAGATATTCCAGAAGGGTTTTAATTATTCGCAGGACGGAGATGGGAACCGCTTGGTCTACCATCTCCAGGGCTGTAACATGAATTGCCCGTGGTGCTCGAATCCAGAGGGCATGAAGATGGAGGGCGTGATCGTAGCGGATGAAGAGTGGCTTCTTCCATCCATCTGCCCCCATCACGCGATCTGCGAGCACATGGTAGACAGGGCCATTTGCGATAGCTGTGAAGGAAAAGAATGCATCCGGCAGCATGATACCAAAGGAATGTACCTGTCATATAAAGAGGAGACGGTAGAAGCGGTCATTGGGGAAGCATGCGCGAACGAGATGATGTTCTATGACGGAGGCGGCGTCACCTTTACGGGAGGCGAGGCTACCGTGCAGTTTCAGGAACTGAAAGATGCCTTGAAGGGATTGAAGGAAAAGGACATCCATACCGCGATTGAGACGAATGGCACACACCCATCTCTTCCGGAACTATTTCCTTATATAGGCCAGCTGATTATGGACTGCAAGCATTGTGATGCCTCCAAGCATCAAAGATATACCGGCATATCAAACGAGAGGATTATGGAGAATATCCGCCGGGCGGCAAAAGAGCATCCTAAACTTCATGTACGGGTTCCGCTGATCGGAGGTTTCAATGACAGCGAGCCGGAATTGGAGCAGTTTCTTGATTTCTTTCGGGAGATCAAAGGAGATAATGTGACATTTGAAGTCCTGTCCTACCACGAATTTGGCAAGAAGAAATGGCAGCAGTGCGGCTGGGAATACAAGATGACGGACGAAGCCCGTGTGGACGAAGCGTCCGTCCGAAGATTCAGGAAGGCAATGGAAGAGTCGGGCGTCCGCTATAGAAGGACGTAAGGGAAAGGAAGATGGATATGAGAATCGAAGAAGTATTAAACGCGCAGGAAATAACGCGGCTGGCAAAAGAGAGATTCAAGGAAGAAAGAGCAACGGATCATCTGGAAGGCTGGTTCCTGGCTAAGGAGATCATGCGGGAATGCGACGAGCGGTTCCGGGATGAGAAAGACTGCATACGCATTTCCAAAACGCTGGTGGAAGTGGCGAAGAAGATACCGCTGTGGATCGGCGACTATCATGTATTCGCCGGAACGCAGGATGACGCATTTGCAAGATCATACGCGCTAATCAACCCTGCGTTTTCGGTAGATTCCTTTACGGGATACTGTGATCCGGTTGCCGTGTTCGGAGACATTGATCCGATCGGGGATATCACCCAGGAACGGATCGATGACCTGAAAGAATATAATATGAATACGGATTTTGCCAAAGCACTGTGCAAAGCATATGACATTGCGGGGGAGAATACCAGCGAGGCCATATTCTTTATCGAACAGGTGACCGGCCATCTGATCCCGGACATGCGGCCGGTGCTTAAGATCGGCGTAGAGGGGCTGAAGGAGCAGATCAAGTGTCATAAGGCCGCCAAGGCAGATGCGGATAAGAAGGATTACTATGACGCCATGGACATTGCCTTGGATGCGGTGCTGGTGATTGCAGGCAGATATGAAGAACTGGCAAGGGAGAAGGCAGCCAAGTCTGAAGGAGTGGTAAAAGAGCGGTTTGAAGTTATGGCGGACGCCTTGGAAAAGGTTCCGAGACAAGGCGCTTCAAACCTGTATGAGGCCATCCAGTCATTTATTTTAATGTGGCAGGTAATGTGCCTGGAACAGACCCCTAATCCATATGCATTTTCCGTGGGAAACGCGGACCGTATCTTCGAGCCTTACCGTCAGGCGGAGGATACCGGGCGGGATATGACAGCCGCTCTTCTAAAGCATCTGCTGGTGTTCTACAATGTAGCGGACAGAAGCTGGGCGATCTCCCAGGACCTGATTATCGGCGGAAAATCCAACACAGGAGAGGACATGACCAACCCCACCTCCTATGCGCTTCTGGATGCTTATTATGATATGAACCTGCCGCAGCCGATCCTGTCGGTGAAGCTTCATAAGAATACCCCGGATGAACTATACGAGAGTCTGGGGAGATTTCTCTTCACGCCTGGATGCCTGACCCCCTCCTTCTTTAATGATGACTCCGTGTTCGAGATCCTGAAGGAGAAGAATCATGTGGAGCCGGAGGATCTGGAGGACTATTCCGTGGCAGGCTGCCAGGAGCCTCTGATCATGGGGAAGGACAACGGCAATACGACCAACAGCTGGCTGAATATGGCGAAGGTTCTGGAACTGTCCTTAAATGGCGGAGTTTCTACAATCTCCGGCAAGAGGTTTGGCAAGAGCAACGAGGAAAATGGATATAAGGAGGAAGTGGATGTACTTAAGAATATCCGTTCCATCTTCTATCAGAATCTGGATGCGTATGTAGATCAGATGGTGGAGTGCGCCAATGCCGCGTCAGAAGCCATCTCCCTCCTTCAGGTTCCGTTCCTGTCTGCGCTTATGGGAGGCATTGAGACAGGAATCGATACAAGGGATACCAGGAATCAAGGGACAAAATATAATGGAAGCGGGTGCCTGATTCACGGACTATCCGTAGTGGCGGACTCCTTTGCGGCGATCGACAGGCTGCTTGCGGAACGTCCGGAAGACGCAGGCCGGATGCTTGAAGCCCTCCGGGATAATTTCGAGCATGACCCGGAGATGCGCCAGTATCTGATGAAAGCCGAGAAATATGGCAACAATATTGCGAAAGTGGATGACGAAGCAGCGGAAATCGCGGCAAGAGTCAGCGATATGGTGTCTTCCAAGAAGAACTACCTTGGCAATCCATTCCGGGCAGACTGGGCATCCCCATCCACCCATCTTCTGTATGGCTATTGGGTAGGAGCCACGCCGGATGGAAGAATGGCAAGGGAGCAGCTGGGATACGGAATCGATCCGCTGTATGGAGAGGCGCACTCTGGACTGGGCTTTCGGATGATGTCCAACATGAAGCTTCCGTTTGAGAAGATGAATGGCGGCTGCGCATCCCATCTGGGAATCAATCCCAATTACTTCAAGACATCTTCCTACGAAGAGAAGGGATTGGAGTTTAAGAATAAGATCATCGGGCCGCTATTCTATAATCCGAAGAAGGAGGGGATTTCCCCGTTCTATCTGTATGTCAATGTGACAACGCCGGAGATGCTTCGCAAGGTGCTGGCTGATCCGAAGAAATATGCGCCCAGCGGAGTGTATATCATGAGGATTCACGGCACGTTCGTCAACTTCCTGGACCTGTCGCCGGATATCCAGGAAGACATCATCAAGCGGCTGGACATGGAATCTACCAGCATGTAAGGCACAGAAGACGGGATAAGAGACGGAGCATGGCATGGGAAATGAAAACTTGTATGAGATTGTAAAAAACAGGATATGTGACGAGATCTTTAAAGGGCATTACAGCGACGCAGATAAATTGCCTCCGGAGAGGGAATTGGAAGAGATGCTGGAAGTCAGCCGCGTGACGGTGCGCAAATCTTTGGAAATATTGGAGGATGACGGACTGATCGTGCGGCAGGTGGGGCGAGGGACCACGGTTACCTTGCGCAATCGCGGAAACAAGAGCGAATTGGATATGATCGTTTTGATCGCGCCTGCCAGGAACCCATTTTTTGCCGAGTTCATCGGCCGCTTCCAGAATTATGCCGAGACACAGGGCGCGCTTCTTCTGTATGTGGAGAAGCCGCGCATGGAGGAGTTGGAAAACTGTCTTTACCGCCTGTACAAACGGGGGCTTCGCAACGCTGTCGTCTGGCTGGAGGACCTTCCGGTGGATGTGGAGAAGTTAAAGCGGCTTCGGGCCCTTGGCATGAATATGGTATTCTTTGACTCGGATAAGGCGCTTCCTTATGCGGACTGCGTGGCACTTGACAATGTCCTGGCAATCCGAACCTTATATGGGGAACTGAAGAAACAAGGATATGAACGGATCGGATATATAGGATGGGATCTTGAGAATGCCTACAGTATCAATGCCCGTGAAGAAGCCTATCTTGAGAAGGGGAGAGATGGGGAACTGTTTCTTAAGATTCCCTGGAAGGACACCCAGAAGGGTAGAAAGATGGTAGAAGAACTACTGAAGCGTCATGGACAGAATAAGAACGCAGCCGTGATCTGCAGCGACAGGGACTGCGGCGAGATTGCCTGCAAGGCGGCAGAGAACATGGATGCAGATATCATGATCGCGACGGTGGATGAGATTACAGGAAATATCGGCAGAGATTTGCTGATGTATAAGCAGGATTTAAGCAGTACGGTGGAGCAGATATTTGCCTGCCTTAAAAGCCAGTGCACGCAGGAAGAGAAGTGGAACGCAAAAGTATACCAGATAGAGGGAACCCTGCTGGCGTGAAGATACTTGATGGAATGTACAGCAAGAGCCAGGATGGACTTCATCCTGGCTCTTGTTGGATTTTCTTATAATTCGGAGATGGTCTGCTCTCCGAAGATCGTCTTCCAATCGGAATCAAAGGTGTCTACGGCATTGGTGATATAAGGCTGGGTGAGAATATCCTTGAGGATGGATGGATCCATGGTAGCCGTATGCGCTCCTGCAAGGAAAGCACGGTCAATCTGCCCGGCATTCTTGAAGCTTGCTGCAAGAATCTGGGTGTCATAGTGATACAGGTCGATCATATCGGCAAGGGATGCGATGACATCGTCGGAATCCAGCCCCATATTCTCCATGCGGTTAAAATAAGGCGCGATATAGTCCGCTCCGGCCTCCATGGCCAGGAATCCCTGCTGCTTGCCGTAGATTGCGGTACCCGTTACGTGGATGCCTCTGGCCTTCATCTGCTTGATAGCCTTGATGCCTTCCATCGTGACAGGAACTTTGACGTATACTTCGGGGTCGACTTTGGAAAGCAGAGTGTCAGCGTCTCTGAGCATTCCTTCTGTATCCAGCGCGGTTACCTGGATGTGAAGCGGCCTGTCAGGCCCAATGATGGAACGGATCTCATTCATATGGGCAAAAAAGTCTATCTTTCCTTCCTTCTTTACGATGGAAGGGTTGGACGTTACGCCCGCTATTGGGAAGACATCGCAGTAGTATCTGATGTCCTGAAGATTGGCTGTGTCTAATAAATATTTCATAAGAACCTCCTTGTGAATAAATAAAATCTATTTTACTGCGCCATCAGGCGATGGTTACGATAATTCCCTGCTTTGTCAAATAGTCCTTTTCTTCCGCCGGGATGCCGTCGTCGGTAATGACTTCGTCCACATCCTTCAGGGCGACGAAGGAGACAGAGCCGGGGCGGGTGAATTTTTCCGAGCCGGCAAGCACATAAGTGTGGTCGGCGCAATCCGTCATGGCATTCAGGGTATCGGAGCGGGACAGATCGTCTCCGGTAAATCCAAAAGCCCGGGAATAGCCATCTGTTCCTGTAAAGATCTTGTCGACATGGAAGGCCTTGACCGCTTCTTTGGTCAGCGGCCCTACCAGCGACTGGCCGTAAGGCTGGAGCATGCCTCCAAGCAGGATGATCTGGATGTTGTTATGATCCTTGACATAGCTGGCCAGATACATGGAGTTCGTGATAATCGTAATATTCTGCCGGATCTTCGCCAGCTCGTATGCGAACAGGGTGCAGGTGGATCCGGATTCGATGATCAGCGTCTCGCCGTCCTGAACGTAAGTAGCGGCTTTGCGGGCGATTCTCTGCTTGGTCTCATAGTGCAGGGACATCCGGTAATAGATGTCGCTGGGATCATTGGGCACGGCATAGCCGCGCTCCCGCTTCAGAAGCCCGCGCTCAGACAGATAATCCAGATCCTTACGCACGGTTACCTTCGAAGTCTGGAGAAGTTCGGCAAGCGTATTGACTTCTGTTTTTCCGTTCTGCATTACATAGTCTAGAAGGGCTGCGTGCCGTTCTTTCATAGACATTCCTCCTAACCGTTTTAAGTATCGTGGAACCGATTCATGATTCAACTGTATACTATCACATAAGTTACGCTATGTCAAGTGAAATGGTTTCGTACGAAAGTTTTACACTTTCTTAAGTTTACAAAATGTATGCTATATGATATAATCGGAGGTAGTTACGGAAGACGTGAAAGAAAGGTTGAGAAGACGTGGAAAAATATCTGATAGCCCATGATTTGGGCACTTCGAGTAATAAGGCATCTTTGTTTTCGACGGCAGGAGAATTGGTAAAGAGCTATACAGTGCCGTATGAGGTGCATTTCTTTCAAAAGAACTGCGCGCAGCAGAACCCAACAGACTGGTGGGAGGCGGTCTGCACGGCAACCAGGAAGATTATCGAGGACATTCCTCCGGAAAATGTGCTGGGCATTTCCTTCTCCTCCCAGATGCAGGCATGCATCGCGGTGAACGAGAACGGCGAGGCGCTCCGTCCGGCTATGATCTGGGCGGATCAGAGGGCAGAGGAGCAGATGGAACAGCTGGTAGAACGAGTGGGATTCGACCGGATGTATGAGTTGAACGGCCATCGGCCCAGCGCCAGCTATAGCATTGAGAAGCTGATGTGGATCAGGGACAACGAGCCGGAGATATATGGAAAGACCTATAAGATGCTGCTGGCAAAGGACTACATCATCTGCCGCCTGACCGGAAGATTTGTGACGGATTATTCGGAAGCGTCCGGGACGGATGCATTTGACTTAAGGAGGCTTGAATGGTCCAGGGAAATACTGGACGCGGCAGGCATAAGCCCGGAGAAGATGCCCGAACTGCATGCGTCCACGGATGTAATCGGGACACTGCTTCCTGACGCGGCAAAAGCCCTGGGGCTTACGGAAGAGACAGCGGTGGTATGCGGCGGCGGGGATGGTCCGTGTTCTGCTCTGGGTGCCGGAAGCATTGAGGAGGGCCAGATGTTTTTGTCTTATGGCACTTCCGCATGGATAGCAGGGACATCGGACGAGGTGTTCCTGGATAAGGAGAAGACGCTGATCTGCTTCGGCCATGTCATCCCGGGGAAATATATGCCCTGCGGAACCATGCAGGCGGCAGGCAGTTCCTACTCTTACATAAAGAAGGCGCTATGCCAGGATGAAGAAGAACTTGCGCGGATGGAAGGAACCTCTGTGTACGAGAAGATGAACCGGCTTGTGAGGAAGTCGCCAGCAGGAGCGAAAGGACTGATATTCCTTCCCTATATGCTGGGGGAAAGGAGTCCGAGATGGAATCCGGAGACTTCGGGAAGCTTCCTCGGAATCCGCATGGAGCATGAAAAATGCGATTATGTCCGGGCGGTGCTGGAAGGAGTCGCAATGAATCTGGATATTATCCTGAGCGCCCAGAGGGAGAATAGAGAGATTACGGAACTGGTGCTGACCGGGGGCGGAGCCAGAGGAGACGTATCCGCCCAGATCCTATCGGATGTGCTGGGGGTCAGGCTTCACCGGCTGGACCATGTGGAGACCGCCACATCCATCGCGGCAGCAGTTATCGCAGGCGTGGGAGTGGGCGTGTTCCAAGACTTTTCGGTCATACACCAGTTTGTTAAGAAGGAAGATGACTTCTGCCCAGACAGGGCAAACAGCCAGATATATGAAAGACAGAAGAAACTGTTCGAGCAAGGATACCGGTGTCTGAAAGAGTACTATAGGCTGGATAGCAGCCTGTAAATAGAAGCAAGCAATGAAAAGGAGGAAATAAAATGAACAAAATAGGAATATTTATGAATTTCTGGGTTAAGAACTGGGATGCGGATCATGTCAAGTATATTAAAAAGGTGTCCGGTCTTGGATTTGATATTCTGGAATTCCAGGCACAGGCGCTTCTGGATATGGATAAGAGTAGGATGGACGAGATCAGGCAGGCGGCAAAGGACAATGGAATCGAGCTGACCTACAGCCTCGGGCTGAATCCCAAATACGATGTCGCAAGCCCGGATGCCAAAGTAAGGGAAGGCGGGATCGAATATCTGAAGCGGATCGTGGAGCGGATCGGATACATGGAAGGAAAACTGCTTTCCGGCGTCAACTATGCCGGCTGGGGAAGCCCGGACTATATCGTGGATGACAAAAGCGAGATCGTGAAGCATAGCATTGAAAGCGTCCGCCAGGTTATTAAGACGGCAGAAGATTATGACGTGACTTACTGCGTGGAGGTCGTGAACCGTTTTGAGGGCATCGTGATGAATACGGCAAAGGAGGCCATCGAGTACGTGAAGCAGATCGACAGCGACAAGATCGGAATCCTGCTGGATACCTATCATATGAACATTGAGGAAGGCTCTATAGGAGACGCTATCCGTTCCGTAGGCGGATACCTGAAGAACTTCCATACAGGCGAGAACAACCGGGTTGTTCCGGGCAAGGGGCACCTTGACTGGGATGAGATATTTGGAGCGCTCCATGATATCGATTATCAGGGAAGAATCGTGTCAGAGCCGTTCGTTCAGATGGGCGGGGAGGTCGGAAGAGACATCAAGGTATGGAGAGATCTGGTGGAAGACCCTTCAGAAGAACTGCTGGATGAGGAGGCGCGCTTCCTTCTGAATTTTGAAAAGGATATGATCCGGAAGCACTATGGCATAGCGTAACCAGCCAACCAGTCAGAGATAACAGGAGAAGAATATGTCAGCATATTATTTAGCAGTGGATATCGGCGCTTCCAGCGGACGGCATATCTTAGGAAGCGTAGAGAATGGAAAGATCGTACTGGAAGAGATCTATCGGTTTGAAAATGGAATGACCAAAAAGGACGGCCGCCTTTGCTGGGATTATAAAGGGCTGTTCGAAAACATTAAAAATGGAATAAAGAAGTGTAAAGAGATTGGGAAGATCCCAGTAAGCATGGGAATCGACACCTGGGGCGTGGACTATGTCCTGCTGGATGAGAATGACCAGGTGATCGGGGATATGGTAGGCTACAGGGACAGCCGGACGGATGGCATGGACGAGGAAGTATACCGCAGGATCCCGGAAATGGAATTGTATGAGCGGACGGGAATCGAGAAGATGATGTTCAATACCATCTTCCAGCTGATGGCGGTAAAAAAGCAGCAGCCAGAAGATATGGAGAAGGCGAAAGCCCTGCTGTTTGTTCCGGATTATTTCCACTTCCTTCTGACCGGGAAGAAGGTGAACGAGTATACGGAGGCCTCCACATCCCAACTGGTGAATGCGGCGAGCCAGACATGGGATATGGAGTTGATCGATCGTCTGGGGTTCAATAAAGAGATGTTCCAGAGAATCGCCATGCCCGGAGAGAGTCTGGGAAGCCTGAGAGAGGAACTGGCGGAGGAGTTTGGCTTCAATATGGATGTGGTGCTGCCATGCACCCATGATACAGGTTCTGCGATTCTTGCGGTTCCGGCCAATGATGACGACTATGTTTTCATCAGTTCCGGCACATGGTCCCTGCTGGGAGTGGAGCGGGATACACCGGACTGTTCGGAATTAAGCCGCATCAATAGTTTTACCAATGAAGGCGGGTATGATTCTAAGATCTGCTATCTGCGTAATATCATGGGATTGTGGATGATCCAGTCGGTAAGGCACAATCTGGATGACAAGTACAGTTTTGCCGAGATCTGTGCCCAGGCTGCCAGGGAGGGCGATTTTCCATCCCGCGTGGATGTGACGGATAACTGCTTCATGGCTCCAGGGAACATGATAGAAGAGATTAAGGATTATTGCAGAAGGACCGGGCAGAAGGTTCCAGAGACGCTGGGAGAGATTGCAACCTGCGTATACGCAAGTTTGGCGGAATGCTATGACCGGACCATCAAGGGGATTGAGAAATCCACCGGAAGGACCTACAGCAGAATCCATATCGTAGGAGGCGGAGGCAATGCCGAATACCTCAACGAGCTGACGGCCAGGGCAACGAAGAAGGAAGTCCATGTAGGGCCAACAGAAGGAACGGCTATCGGTAATCTGGCTGCGCAGATGATACACAGCGGCGAGTTTAAGTGTAAGGAAGAAGCAAGGCAGATGATATATGATTCATTTGACATCAAGGTATATGAAAAAGAAGGAAGATAAGGAGGATATGTTATGAAGCATGGTATTTATTACGCGTACTGGGAGCAGGAATGGGCAGCAGATTACAAGCGGTATGTAGAGAAGGTGGCAAAACTAGGATTCGATATACTGGAGATCGGTGCGGCTCCGTTGCCGGACTACTCTGCGCAGGAGGTAAAGGAACTGAAAAAATGCGCTGATGATAATGGTATCCAGCTGACTGCGGGATATGGCCCCACCTTCAACCATAATATGGGTTCTTCAGATCCGAAGATCAGGGAAGAGGCGCTGGAGTGGTATAAGCGTCTGTTCGAGGTGATGGCCGGCCTTGATATCCATCTGATTGGAGGAGCGCTCTATTCTTACTGGCCGGTGGACTTTGCTACAGCCAATAAGGAAGAGGACTGGAAGCACAGCGTGGAGGGAATGCAGATTCTTGCGCCTATCGCCAGCCAGTACGGCATCAATCTGGGAATGGAAGTCCTGAACCGCTTTGAGAGCCATATCTTAAATACTTCGGAGGAAGGCGTGAAGTTCGTGACCGAAGTAGGCATGGATAATGTGAAAGTCATGCTGGATACGTTCCATATGAACATTGAGGAATCCAGCATCGGCGACGCGATCCGCCATGCCGGAAAACTTCTTGGACATTTCCACACAGGCGAGTGCAACCGCATGGTACCCGGAAAGGGCCGCACTCCATGGCGGGAGATCGGGGATGCCCTGCGTGAGATCGAGTATGACGGAACCGTAGTCATGGAGCCATTCGTACGCATGGGCGGACAGGTAGGCTCTGATATCAAGGTCTGGAGAGACATCAGCAAGGGTGCGGACGAGGAGCAGCTGGATGAGGATGCAAGGCGCGCGGTAGAGTTCCAGAGATACATGCTTGAATGGAAGTAAAAAACCGGAAAATAAATGCAACAGAAACAGTAAATATGATTGACAATCAAGGGATTTCGCTTTATTATATAAATATATTTTATAAAATAATTTTACATAAATAGGCGAGGCGTAAGGAGGAAGCATATGGAGAAGGTGAATCCAGTACTGGTTCCCCAGAGGAAACTGAGCAATAATATGGTAATCCCGGGGATCGGGATGGGAACATTTGGGAACGACCGCTATACGGCAAAGGAAGTATCAGATGCCGTCTATGGAGCCATAGAAGCAGGGTACAGGCTCTTTGACTGCGCGGCGGCTTATGGCAATGAGAAGGATATCGGGGAAGTCTTTGCCCGTGCCTTTTCGGCGGGAATCGTTGACAGGCAGGAACTGACGATCATGACGAAGGTCTGGAATGATATGCATGGCAAAGGCGACGTGCTGGTGGCCTGCGCCCAGAGTCTGAGAGACCTGAAGCTGGATTATCTGGATGTCTATATGGTGCATTGGCCATTTCCGAATTATCATGCGCCGGGCGCGCATCTTTCCGGAAGGAACCCGGATGCGGTTCCGTTCTCCGTGGAGGAGTATATGTCCGTATGGAGGCAGATGGAGCGTCTGGTGGATATGGGTCTGGTCAGGAGCATCGGCATGTCCAATATGACCATTACCAAGCTAGAGCAAGTGCTTCCGCTGTGCCGGATCAAGCCTGTAGTGCTGGAGGTGGAGATCAATCCTACATTCCAGCAGCCGAAGTTATTTGATTATTGCATGGAGCATGAGATTCTTCCGATCGCATTCAGTCCGATGGGCTCCCCGTGCCGTCCTGAGAGGGATACAGAGCCGGGAGATGTGGTGACGTTCGAGATGCCGGAACTTATCGAGATTGCAAAAGCGCACAACTGCCATCCCGCAACCATCTGCGTAAAATGGGCGGTCCAGAGAGGCCATGTGCCGATTCCGTTTTCAATCTTTGAGAAGGAATATGTAGGAAATCTCAGATGTACCACCGAAGATTTCCTGACCGAGGAAGAGATGGAGACGCTAAGGAAAGCAGATAGGAATGCCCGTCTGATCAAAGGCAAGGTATTCTTGTGGGAAGAAGCCAAAGACTGGAGAGACATCTGGGACGGCGAGGATGAATGGAATGACCGGCAATCATGATCAGGCAAGATGGAATTGGTATTCAGATTAAGGAGGAGAAAGAATGAAGTATTTACTGGGAACGGACATTGGAACATCAGGGACAAAGACGATACTGATGAACACAGAAGGGAAATTGATTTCGCAGGATCTGGAAGAGTATGACGTGCTGACGCCAAAGCCGCTCTGGGCAGAGCAGTGGCCGGATGTCTGGTACGAGGCCACAAAAGAGTCCATCAGAAAGACGGTGGAGAAAGCCGTAAATGAGCATGGAGTAGCCAAAGAAGACATTAAGGGAATTGCCATCAGCGGCCTGTACGGAGGTTCCGGCATTCCGCTGGATGAGGAGATGAAGCCGATCCGTCCATGCATGATCTGGATGGACAGGCGCGCGCAGGAAGAGACAGACTGGGTGCTAAAGAACATCGGCGAGGAGAAGCTTCTTGAGATCACCCACAACGGAGCAGACCCATACTATGGATATACGAAGATTCTGTGGATGAAGAACCACGAGCCGGAGAACTGGGCAAAGACGAAACTTTTCCTTCCTCCAAATGATTATGTAATCTATAAACTTACGGGAGAGATTGCCATCGACTACTCGTCTGCGGGAAATATCGGCGGAATCTTTGATATGAATACCCGCACCTGGTCCGAAGAACTGCTGGATGCCATGGGAATTCCAAGTTCCATGATGCCGCAGCGGATTGTAGAGTCCACGGATATTGTGGGCGGAATCAAGAAAGAGATGGCAGAAGAACTGGGATTATGGGAAGGCCTTCCAGTCATCGCCAGCGGTATCGACTGCGGAGCAGCCAATATTGGCCTGGGCGTGTTTGATGCCGGCGTGTATGCGGCTGCCATCGGCACATCCATGTGCGCGGCTCTGATCTCGGATAAGCCGGTAAAGGGAAAAGGATTGATCATATGGCCTTACCTGTATGATGCCAAGAACCTTTCCTACTACTTTGCGGGAGGCAATACGGCAGGCGCCATCATCAAATGGTTCCGCAATACGCTGTGCCAGTGGGAGATCGAGAACCAGAAGAACGGCGGGCCAAGCGTCTATGATATTCTGAATGGCCAGGCAGAAGAGATTCCGGCAGGTAGCGAAGGCCTCGTGGTACTGCCATATTTCATGGGCGAGAGAAGCCCGGTGTGGGATTCTGACGCAAAAGGAACGATCGTGGGATTATCCCTGACCCATACGAAGGGGCATATCTACCGCGCATTCCTGGAAGCAGTAGCATACTGCCTGCGCGATGCGATGGAAGCCACCGGAGAGGATCTTGGAGAGTATATTCTGATCGCCGGAGGTGTTACCAAGTCAAAGGTATGGCGACAGATATTCGCGGATGTGACAGGCTATCCTGTGGTTTGCCCGATCTACGATGTAGAGGCGAACATGGGAGATGTCATGCTGGCGGGAATCGGAACCGGCATCCTTACATATGAAGAGGTAAAGAAATGGCAGGTTCTGGATGACAAGATCATGCCAAACGAAGAAAACCACAAGAAATACAACGAATACTTCAAACTCTACAAGAGCATCTACAATCATCTGAAGGATGATATGAAGGAATTGACGAAGGTACAGAGATAGTTGGCATAGTTAAAAACTAAGGCAAAACGCTGCCGCAGGATATAGGATTGACAATAAGCAAGTCTTCCGTTATCCTGCGGCAGCGTTTTTTTGCTGCAAACGATTCCGAATCCATGCGAAATGTATAGGCTTTCCGCAAGACCCGGGGAAATGGTCTATGCAAATCTGCATACGTTACAAAATTAACGAAAAACAACATAAAACCACATATAAAATAGTTGAATTATATTGGATTGTGTGCTACTATCAACTTAGAAACGACAGGAAACAAAATGGTCATAAATTAAGGAGGATTTGGTTATGCAGAGTGAAATGGATATCAAGATTGAGATGTGCGAGATTGGAAAAAGGGTCTACAATCGCGGCATGGTTGCGGCAAACGACGGCAACTTCTCTGTGAAGCTGAGCGATAATGAATTCCTGTGCACGCCTACAGGAGTGAGCAAAGGATTCATGACGCCGGAATACATATGCAAGGTTGATGCAGAGGGAAACGTGATTGAGGCAAACGAAGGGTTCAAGCCTTCATCCGAGATTAAGATGCATATGCGCGTATATAAGGAGCGCGAGGATGTAAAGGCGGTCGTGCATGCCCATCCGATGTACGCTACCACATTTGCGGTCTGCGGACTTCCGCTTACGGAGCCGATTATGCCGGAAGCTGTGCTTTCGCTTGGGACAGTTCCGCTTGCGAAGTATGGAACTCCGTCTACCATGGAGATTCCAGATGCGGTATCAGAATATCTTCCTTACTATGATGCGGTACTGCTTGAAAACCACGGCGCTTTAAGCTACGCAGATTCCCTTATGGGAGCCTACCATAAGATGGAGTCCCTGGAGTTCTATGCGCGTCTTTTGTACCAGGCGAAGATGCTGGGAGGACCGAAGGAACTGACGGACGAGCAGGTGAAGAGGCTTTACGGAATGAGACGCCAGTATGGGCTGACAGGAAGACATCCGGCAGACATGCTCTAAAAGCGGCCGGATGAGAAATGAGAGGTGTTGGAGATGCTTGCGATAGAAAGACGGAATGATATATTGGAACGCCTCCAGGCAGAGAAAAGAGTCGTAGTCAGCGAGTTGAGCGTAATCTATCAGGTGTCTGAGGAGACGATCCGAAGAGATCTGGAAAAACTGGAGAATGACGGGCTGGTCATCAAGAGTTACGGCGGAGCAGTCTTAAATGAACACAGTATTTTTGATCTTCCATTTAACATCAGGAAGAATCAGAAGATTGTCGAAAAGGAAAAGATAGCCCGGCTGATCGCGGGAATGGTAAGGGACGGCGAGGCGCTGATGCTGGATGCCAGTTCCACAGACGTATACATAGCTAAGGCGTTGAAAGAGATGAAGAAGCTTACGGTGATCACCAACTCGGTGGAGATTATCGTAGAACTATTCGATATGCCGGAATGGAACGTCATCTCTACCGGAGGAATATCCAGAGAGAAGTCTTTTGCCCTGGTTGGCCCCCATACGGATGCCATGATCCGTTCTTACCATGTGGATAAGGCGATCATATCCTGCAAAGGCCTGGACTTGGAAACAGGGATGACAGATTCAGATGAGCACGACGCCAACAGCAAGCGGATGATGCTTAAGTCTGCCACGGAAAGAATTCTGGTCGCGGACCATACCAAGTTTGGAGAGACTGCATTTACCAAGGTGGCAGACTGGTCTCAGATTACCAAGATCGTTACGGATAAGAAGCCGGGAGCCAAGTGGATGCAGGAATTTGAGAAGTACAGGGTGGAATGCATCTATCCTGGAAAAGAATCATAAAAAGGATCAAAGAAAAGGAGAGAAAAGAATGTCATTAGTTACTTCAGAACAAATGTTACTCGATGCCCAGAAAGGCGGCTATGCGGTAGGTGCCTTTAATGTAGAGAATATGGAGATGGTAAAGGCGGTCATCCAGGCGGCGGAAGAGATGAAAGCGCCGGTGATGCTTCAGACGACGCCATCAACCGTTAAGTATGGCACTCTGGAGACCTATTTTGCCATGGTAGCCGCAGAGGCTAAGAAGGCATCTGTACCTGTATGCCTGCATCTGGATCATGGAAACAGTTTTGAACTTGCCGTTCAGGCGATGAAGGTGGGATATACATCCGTAATGATCGACGGGTCCCATGAAGATTTTGAAAATAATATTGCAGTTACGAAAAAAGTGGTAGATGTGGCAAAGGCTATCGGAATTCCGGTGGAAGCGGAACTTGGAAAAGTGGGCGGCAAGGAAGATGACCTGGAAGCAGAGGCCGATACCAATACGGATCCGGAAGAAGCAAGAGAATTCGTTGAAAGAACGGGCGTATCCTCTCTGGCGATCGCCATTGGGACCGCGCACGGATTCTACGCCGGCACGCCGGTACTGGATAAGGAACGCGTATCCAAGGTAAAAGAAGTAGTGTCTGTTCCGCTGGTGCTCCACGGAGCTTCCGGCTTGAGCGACGAGGACGTAAGGGAATGCGTGCAGAGAGGCATGTGCAAGGTGAATTTTGCCACAGAACTGCGCGTAGCCTATACAGACGCTGGAAAGAAGCTGATCCAGGAGAAGCCGGAGACGTTTGACCCGAAGAAACTTGGCGTGGTAGGGATCGAGGCTGTAAAAGAACTCGTCAAAGGCCGCATGAAGGTATGCGGATGCGACGGGAAAGCATATTAGAAAGAATGAGTGGTGCTATGAATCAGTATTTATTAGGAATTGATATTGGGACTAGTGCATGTAAGATTGCGATATTTGATGAGGACGGCCAGGTAAAGGCCAGCGCCAGCGGCGATTATAAGGTTTATTATCCCCATCCCGGATGGGCAGAGCAGAATCCGGAAGAATGGTGGCAGGCCGTGTGCGGCGCTGTAAAAAGGGCGCTTGAAAAAGGTGGGATCCGCCCCGGCGAGATTGCCGGAATCGGGATTGACGGGCAGAGCTGGTCTGCCATACCGATTGATAAAGAAGGAAATGTACTGGCGAATACGCCCATCTGGATGGATACCAGGGCAGCGGATATCTGCGAAGAAGTAGGCGCGCGCATCGGGGAGGACCGTATCTTCGAAGTGTGCGGCAATCCGTTCAAGCCATCCTATACGACGCCAAAGATTCTCTGGTATCAGAGGAACCTTCCGGATGTATATAAGAAGATGGATAAGATCCTGCAGTCCAACAGTTATATCGCATTCAAGCTGACCGGAGAGGTGACCCAGGAATTATCCCAGGGATATGGGCACCATTGCTTCCGTATGCGGACCGGCGAATGGGACATGGATATGTGCAAGGAACTGGGAATCAATCCGGATATCCTGCCGGAGATCTACGCAAGCCATGCCGTAGTCGGAACGGTGACGAAGCAGGCGGCCGAAGAATGCGGGCTGATAGAGGGGATTCCCGTAGTCGCGGGAGCTCTGGACGCGGCATGCGGTACGTTAGGAGCCGGAGTCATCCATCCGGGGGAGACCCAGGAGCAGGGAGGCCAGGCAGGCGGAATGAGCATCTGTATGGATACCTATAAGGCAGACAAGCGCCTGATCCTAAGCTACCATGCGGCGCCCGGACAGTGGATACTGCAGGGAGGAACCGTAGGCGGAGGCGGCGTTATGCGCTGGCTGGAACACGAATTTGCCGATTACGAGAGGGTGAAGGGAAAAGAACTGGGAAAGAGTTCCCTGGATCTTTTTAATGAACTGGCGGAAAAGGTGGCGCCGGGAAGCGACGGATTGGTATTCCTTCCCTACATGTCAGGCGAACGTTCGCCCATCTGGGATCCATATGCCAAGGGCGTCTATTACGGGCTGGACTTCAGCAAGACAAAGGGACATTTTGTAAGAGCGGCCATGGAAGGCGTAGCCTTATCCTTAAGACACAACCTGGACGTGGCATTGGAAGCCGGGGCCACGGTCAGCGAGCTGCGCTCTATGGGCGGCTCTGCGAACTCTCTTCTGTGGACACAGATGAAGTCGGATGTAACGGGCAAGAAGATCATCGTTCCTTCTTCCGATACTGCCACCACGCTGGGAGCAGTCATCCTGGCTGGCGTAGGCGTAGGCATGTACAAGGATTTTGAAGAAGCGGTGGATCGGACGGTAGTCATAAAGCGGCATCATGAGCCGAATCCGGATGTGTGGGCAGCCTATGACAAGAATTATAAAGTATATTTGAAACTGTATGAGAATTTAAAAGATCTGATGAGACAGAAAGGGGAAGAATAGAAATGAAAGCAGCAGTCGTATGTGCAAATGAGGACGTGCAGTATCTGGATTATGAGGAGCCGCAGGCAGGGCCGGGAATGGTAAAGGTCAAGGTAAAGGCCTCCGGCATCTGTGGATCTGATATCCCCAGGGTTCTTCATAATGGGGTACACTTCTACCCGATCGTGCTGGGACATGAATTTTCCGGAGATGTCGTAGAAGTGGGCGAAGGCGTGACCAAGGTAAAGGTAGGAGACAGAGTGTCAGGCGCGCCGCTGCTTCCCTGCATGAAATGTGATGACTGCCAGAATGGAAACTTCTCTCTCTGCAAGCATTACAGTTTCATCGGTTCCAGGCAGCAGGGCAGCAATGCGGACTATGTGGTGATCCCGGAGCAGAATGCGGTAGTATTCGATGAATCTGTATCCTATGAGCAGGGAGCAATGTTCGAGCCATCTACGGTCGCGCTCCATGGCGTGATCCAGAATGATTACAAGGGCGGCGAATATGTGGCCGTGCTTGGCGGAGGAACCATCGGAATGTTCACCATGCAGTGGACTAAGATCTTCGGCGCCAAGAAAGTAGTCGTATTCGATATCAGCGACGAGCGGCTGGACCTGGCCTTAAGGCTTGGGGCGGATGAAGTCATCAATACTACGAAGGAATCCTATATGGAGCAGGCGCTTGCGATTACCAAGGGCAAGGGCTATGCGTATGTATTCGAGACGGCAGGCCAGGTTCCAACCATGCATATGGCATTTGAACTGGCAGCCAACAAGGCGCATGTATGCTTTATCGGAACACCTCATGTAGATCTTACTTTCACGCCAGCGATGTGGGAGAATATGAACCGCAAGGAATTTAAACTGACGGGTTCCTGGATGTCTTACAGTTCACCGTTCCCAGGTAAGGAATGGGAGCTTACGGCCCACTATTTTGCAACCGGACAGTTGAAATTTGATCCGGGCTTCATCTATAAGAAGATGCCTATGAGCCAGGCGCAGGAAGCTTTCCAGATGTTCAAGACTCCTGGGCTTGTGAAGGGCAAAGTATTGCTTGTGAATGAAGAGTAGGAGGTCGCCATGATACTTACAGTTACGTTAAACGCAGCCATTGATAAGCGTTATGTAGTAGAAGAATTCCGGGTAGGCGAGGTCAATCGCATAAAGGAGTGCGCCTATACGCCGGGAGGGAAAGGGCTTAATGTCTCCAAGCCCGCGGCGATCGCCGGGGCGAGAGTGGTTGCCACCGGGTTCGTGGGCGGCCATGCCGGCGATTATATCACGGAGTCCCTGAAAGACTTCCAGGTAGAGAGCGCATTCTACCGTCTGGATGCGGAGAGCCGCTCCTGCATCAATATCTGGGATGAAAAGAACCAGGTACAGACGGAGTTCCTGGAGCCTGGATTCCAGGTGACGGAAGAGGAGTTTGCGGGATTCCTGGAACATTTCTCCGGTCTTGTGGCAGACGCGGACGTGGTAACCATGTCAGGAAGCGTGCCAAAGGGGCTGGAGGGCGATACCTACCAGCACCTGATCAAGATTGCAAAGGATGCCGGAAAAAAGGTGATTCTTGATACCAGCGGAAAATTGCTGGAATGCGGGATTGAGGCGTGCCCGACCATGATTAAGCCGAATATCGATGAGATACGGATGCTGACCGGCAAAGACTGCAGCCAGATCGAAGAGATCATCGAGGCAGCCAAAGAACTTCATGGAAGAGGCATCGAAGTGGTGGTCATCTCCCTGGGAGGGGACGGCGCGCTGTGCGTATGCGAAGACGGTGTTTACCGGGCCGTCGTGCCTAAGATCGACGCGGTTAATACGGTTGGCTGCGGGGATTCTATGATTGCAGGCTTTGCCCTTGGATTTAGCGAGGGGCTTGGGATCGAAGATACCTTGAGGAAGGCAAGCGCCATATCCGCAGCAGCGGCAATGCGCGAGGAGACCGGGTATTTTGTAAAGGAAGATATGGAATCTTTGTATGAGAAGATAGAGATTCAAAAGATCGGATAAAAAGCGAAGATGCATATATGGGAACAGGGCAGGTGACTGCTCTGTTCCCATTTTTAATGCGTTCACGGACCGTGTGCTTTTATGAAATTATAAAAATAAATTGTGTTTCATGAAAATATGTGATACATTAATTCTACAAATCTAATCATTCCTATCTGACGTTCGTCAGGAACATTCCGATTTGAAATTTTCTAGCAGAAGCGTGGTGATGCTTATGCAGGATTCCGACTGAATTTATACCTTTAAGGAACTTGCGGACCCGACAAAAATTAAATATAATGGAGGTACAGATGACAGATAAGAACTACCCATCCGGGCAGCCCACGGTACAGGCCTTAAGCAGAAGTGACTCGCGGGGCAAGATTCTTCAGTGGCATCCGGGTTTCTGCGCGGCCCTGCAGATAGAATTGAAGGAAGAAGCGGAGTTTCTGGAATTCTATCCAGAGTATGAACTCAGTAAAAAGCCCATGCGTATTGACACTCTGATCGTTAAAAAAATAGAGGACAGGCCGGTAAAAAAGAATATCGGCAGGATATTCAGGAAGTATAATCTGATCGAGTATAAAAGCCCGGAAGACTATCTGAGTATTAATGATTTTTACAAGGTCTATGGCTATGCTTGCTTTTACCAGTCGGACACGGAGAAGATCCATGAGATCAGGATGAGCGAGATTACGATTAGCTTCGTATGCAGCCATTATCCCCGGGAAATGCTAAGGAGCCTGAGAGAGGAGCGGGGGATAGAGGCTGAAAAGACAGCAGATGGAATCTACTGCCTGAAAAATGACGTGATCCCCATCCAGATGATATTAAGCCATGGACCTGATCACAAGGGCAAACCAAAAGACGATGGAGGAGGCGAGGAAGATGTGCGATGCATTAAGGGAACTATATGCGGAGGATTTGAAGAGAGATGTGGAGAGAGAAGTACAAAAGGAAGTAAAGAGAGTAAAAAAAGAAATGGCGGTGGAAGTAGAGAAGGAGGTACAGAAGGAGGAAAAGCGATTATTTGCCTTGATTGGGAAACTGCTGCGCGAGGACAGGATAGACGATATCAGGAAGGTGAGCGAGGATAAGGCTTACCGGGACATGATGTATCGGCAATATGGATTGTAAAGGTTTTTAAATAGTATATGGGACAATATCAAAGCCGCGCCAGGCAGCACAGTATGTGTGTCTGGCGCGGCTTTGGCATTATTCTTATTTGTCCCTAAAACAATATATCCACATCTTTCTGCTTAAGAATATTCTCCGTCCTCTTATCGAAACTGGAATCACAGATCAAGGTCTGGATCGGCTCCCAGGTATCCACCCGGAAGATTCCTTTGGAATTAAGCTTCGTATGATCCGCAAGAAGGTAATTATGGGCCGAGTTCTGCAGGATGATCCGCTTGACGGCTATTCCGGTAGTGGCATTGTCAAAAAAGCCTTCTACGGAAAATCCGCCGCAGGAGATAAAAGCAGCATCCACAAAGATCTGCCTGGCTACATTGATGGTAATCTCTGAGTCCAGGGTAATGCCATCGGTCTTGCTCAGATATCCGCCCAGAATGAAGAGCCTTACGTTGGGATAGTCCTGCAAATAGGGAAACACGGCGGAATTGGACGCGTACACGGTGATATTCTGAGACTGGGGAAGTAGTTTTAACAGCTCCAGGGCAGTAGAACTGGCATCAAAGAAAACAGAAGACGCTTTCATGAGATAAGGAAGCGCCTTTTGTGCTATCTGCTTTTTGTATTCTGTATTCGTCCGGGAACGGGACTGAAATGGGAATTCGGCTTTGCTGTTATCCGCAATGATGGCCTTGCCATATTCGTGGACGATCAATCCGTTCTTTTCCAGGTTGTCCAGATATCTGCGGACCGTCACCTGGGATATGTTGAAATATTCTGCAATTTGGCGGACCGATACCTTGCGATGCTTTTTGATATATTGATAGATAAGTGATTGTCTGTTTGCGGCTTTCATAGAATCTCAGTCCTTTCGAGAATGGGCATCAGTTATATAATTATTTATTATAGGGATTTCTAAAGAGAGTGTCAAGAAAGCGCAAAAATTAACACTTTGAGGAGAGTGCCAGGTATTCGTCTATTATGATATGAATCACATGGCGCAGGTCCGGAGAAAGTTTCTTGTATTTTTCTATCAAATCTATTTCTTCATCATTCAATGCATATTCCGTGGTCGGCTCGATTTTACCGGGAACAGAAGTATGCCCGATTAAGTAGTCAACGGAAGTCTCGAAAAAGTCTGCCATGCTGATCAGCGTTTCCAGATTCGGCGATGTAATGTCGTTTTCATATTTGTAAATGGACTGCTGGCTGGTATGCAAAATATTTGCCAGCTGCTGTTGGCTGAGATTTTTTTCCATTCTTAACATTTTTAGATTTTTCATCATTTTTCACATCCTCTTCCTTATTTTACCAAGTTATAACAATAAAAAATAAAACTTTAAAAGTGTTGAAAACTACACTATTATAGTTTTGAAGGCAATGGAATTAGTATTTTGTAAAAAATGCTAATTTTGTGCAAAATGTACAAAAAAAGTTAAAATAATAACGCTTATTTGTGGAAACGAACATTTTGATCATAGACAGTGAGCGTTTCAACTCCTAAGATAGGGGCAAAACAAGGACGGAAAATAAAAGGAGATGGAGGACATGCATCAAGGAAAGATGAAAGCGTTGGTAACTTACGGCCCTCATGACTATCGTCTTGAAGAGGCGGATATCCCAAGGGCAGAAGAAGGCGAGATGATCATAAAGGTAGAAGGCTGTGGAATCTGTGCAGGCGACCTGAAGGCCTTCAAAGGGGGAAGCGTCTTCTGGGGAGATGGGACGAAGCCGCCATACCTGGAAGTGCCCGCGATAGGGGGCCACGAGTTTGTAGGCCATATCGTGGAGATCGGGCCTGGGATTGAGAAAAAGGAGACCTATGGGATAGCAGACAGCGGATTCCAAATTGGCGACAGGGTTGCAGTAGAGCAGATTGCTCCTTGTGGCATTTGCAGGTACTGCAAGGAAGGCAGATACCATCTGTGCGTTCCCCATAATGTCTATGGATTTAAGAATTACCTGAATGGAGGGTTTGCGCAGTACGCGAAACTTACGAAGGAGTCCCTGGTCTATAAGATTCCGGAAGAAATGCCGCTTGAAAAAGCGCTTCTGATCGAGCCATATGCCTGTTCCATGCATGCCATACGGAGGGCAAAGATAGAAAAGGACGATATTGTAGTGATCTCAGGCGCAGGCTGCCTGGGGCTTGGCATGATTACGGCGGCCGCTAGGCAAAAGCCCAAGTGCCTGATCGCCCTGGACCTGAATGAGGGACGGCTGCAAAAAGCAAAGGACTTCGGATGCGACATGGCAATTAATCCTGCAAAAGAAGATCTGGAATCCATCATTATGGAATTGTCTGATGGATATGGATGCGACGTATATATCGAAGCCACAGGCCATCCTGCCAGCGTAAAGCAAGGGCTTGATATCATTCGCAAGGCAGGGCGCTTCGTGGAGTTCAGCCTGTTCCTGGAGCCTGTGACCTGCGACTGGAGCGTGATCGGAGATGGTAAGGAACTGGATATGTACGGAGTCAGCTTAAGCCACGGCTGCTTTCCGGAAACTATCCGCGGACTGTGCTCAGGGGAGCTAAAGTCAGAAGGAGTCGTCTCTCATAAGTTCGCGCTTGAGGATTACGAGGCTGCGTTTGAGCAGAGCGGTAAGGGTGTAGGCTCCGTCAAGGTGGTATTTACATATGACTGATCCGTACGGATGAGAGGGAATAATTCTGTCCTGTTATGTCCCGGCAGCGGCATATATGGGCCCAGCCGAGTTGGGAAACGGGCGGGTTATTAATAAAGAAGGAGGTAAAATTTATGAAAAAAAGGCTAGTATCGCTTCTTTTAGTGGCGACAATGTGTGTTGGGCTGGTGGCGTGCTCCGGAAAATCTGATTCGGATTCCGGCAAGAAGAAATCATCCGGCGATGAGATTACGGTCTCCATCGCAACGCTGAACAATCCAATCGTATCAAACCTGGTTGATCTGGCAGGGGAATATTACAAGGAAGAGGGAGTCAAGATAGACTTTGCCGTGCTCCCGGAGAATGACCTGCGTGAGAAAGCCACTCTGGAGGCATCTTCAGGCGGCACGACGTATGATGTGTATTTTACAGGACCATATGAGGCAAACTTCTGGATTACTTACGGATGGGCTGAGAATCTTCAGCCGTACATTGACAAGATGACCGACGAGCAGAAGGAATCTTTGGATCTGGAAGATATCTTCCCAAGTATGCTGGATTCATTATCCGACCCGGAGACAGGAGATATCTATGCGCTTCCATTCTTTGGAGAGGCAAGCTTCTTCATGTACAACAAGGAACTTCTGGCAAACGCGGGCGTTGAGATGCCAGAGAATCCTACCTGGCAGGATATCTATAATATCGCAAAAGCGGTAGACAATGAGGACGAAGGAATCGTAGGCATGACCATGAGAGGCGCTCCGGGCTGGGGCATGAGCGGCGCTCCGTTCGTAACGATGGTAAATGCGATGGGCGGCAAATTCTATGATATGGACTGGAATGCAACCGTTGACACGCCAGAGCAGAGAGAAGCATGGGAGATGTACAAGAACGTCTTAAGGGATGCAGGACAGGACGACATCATCACTTATACATATAACGAATGCATCAGCTTGATGAACTCAGGGAAATGTGGCATCTACTATGACGCTACGTCTAACGCGCCAAACCTTGAGACAGAAGAATCCCTGATCAAGGGCAAGGTAGGATATGCGCAGGCTCCGTCCGGATGGCTCTGGAACTGGGGCATGAATCTGAATCCTAATTCTTCGGATGAGAAGAAGCAGGCCGCGTTCGACTTTATGGTATGGGCATGCTCAAAAGACTATGTCGAGCTGTCCCTGAAGGAAGATCCGACGGGCGCATCCACGCCATCAGGCGTGCGCGCGTCTACTTACGAGCTGGATGCATACAAAGACCTGCCCTATGCAAAGCCGACGCTTGAGGCCCTCGACAGGCTGGACTTTAACCATCCATGTAAGGATCCTGTTCCGTATGTTGGATTACAGTACATTGCAATTCCGGAATTCCAGGAGGCTGGCGACAAGATGACAGAGAATCTGGCTGCCTATGTCACCGATGAGATGACATTGGATGAGGCGCTTGCCGACACCCAGAAAGTATTTGAAAAAGCTGCCGAAGAAGGCGGATACAAGAAATAACCATTTTTAGCAAGCTCAAAAGAGGGCAGTTGCTTTAAGTCGATTAAGTGACTGGGCAGCTGCCCTTATTATAAAAAGGATGGAATGAAGCCTATGAGTAGAAGAAAAAAGAGTACTACAAAAAAATATCCGATTGAGCGCACTTTTGTTGCCCCGGCCCTGGTGATCGTAGCAATTGCTACCCAGGTGCCGTTTATTTTGACAATCATATTTTCAATGCTGCAATGGAATATCGTTAGGCCGGATCAGGGAATCTCATTTGCGGGATTGAAAAATTTCATATATTACCTGCAAGACTCCGAATTCTATGTGATCTGCCTGCAGACGGTGGGAATGGTAGGCGCTGCGCTGATACTGTGCATGGTATTTGGATACCTGATCGCGCTGATGCTGGATTGTGATATTCCGGGCAAGACACTCTCCAGAACTCTGATCCTGAGCCCGTTCTTTATTATGACCACCACTACGGGCGTGCTCTGGAAAACCACCATTTTGAATACCAATTTCGGATGGGTAGGAGCGATCGCCGACTTTTTCGGGTTCAAGGCCATAGATTTTGTCAGTTATTATTCCAGGCCGCTTCTGGTGTTCCTGTTCGTATGGCAGTGGATGCCATTCTTCGTACTGGTGCTGTTAGGAGGGCTTCAAGGAATCCCGGCGGAGGTGATCGAGCGGGCGAACTTGGACGGGTGCAGCTGGTTCGAGATGGTATTTAAGATCAAGCTGCCGATGATATTTAACCACATGCAGGTCGCGCTGATGCTGGGCCTGATCTTCCTGGTAAAGGAGTTCGGCCTGATACTTACCACCACGTCTGGAGGACCCGGACAGAAGTCCTATACCCTGACGTTCTATATCTATAAGACCTTGTTCAGCGGTTCCAACGTAGGCAGGGCGGCTGCGCTGTCCGTGATTACGGTTATCGTGACGCTGGCAATCATCAATCTGATATTCCGCGCGATCAAGAAACGCCGCGCGATGTACCAGTAGAGGAGGGATAAAGTGAAGAAAGTAGTGATTCAGCGTGATTCCAGAAGTAAGAAGGTTGCTGCAAGAAAAGAAATCAGGCGATGGATAATCGGCATGCTTGTCCTGGCCTTTGCGGTGGTTTATTTCTTCCCCATCTTGTACATGATCCTGAGCGGTTTTAAGACGGAAGCCGAGGCGGCGGTGCCGGCAATCCTGTTTCACCCTACGCTGGTGACATGGCAGAAGGTGCTCTCGGACGCGTCCATGATCAATTATCTGAAGAATACGGTGTACCAGGTACTGCTTGGAACAGGCATCTGCCTGGTGATAGGGATACCGGCTACCTATGCGCTGGTGTTTGCCAAGTTTAAGAAGGAGGGAAGGGCGGAAGGCCTGTACAACTGGTTTGTGACCACCATCCTCCTGCCTCCGGTAGCGGTGCTGATCCCGCTGTATATCGTATTCAAGCAGTTGAACCTGAATCATACCCGGGGCGGGCTTTTGTTCCTGTATGTCGGGTTTCACCTGCCGCTTTGCATCTGGCTTCTGTACTCCTTCTTCAAGGATGTGCCGGAAGAAGTGGTGGAAGCGGCAAGGATTGACGGATGCACCAGCAGGCAGCTGATTACGGGGATCATCATACCGCTGACAAAGACTGGAATTATGACGGCAGGACTTCTGGTGGCTGTATTCATTTGGAATGAATTCTTCCTGGGATACAATCTGACCACCAATGCCACGGCCACCCTCCCGGTCTATATGGCAAGATTTGGGCAGCAGCAGGGCCAGTTTATCGCCCAACTTTCGGCATCGGCGTCGGTATCCTGCATTCCGCCTATGATTTTCGGTTGGATATCGCAGAAGTCGTTGATCAAGGGCCTGACAGCAGGAGCAGTAAAAGGATAGAGATAACAGTTAAAGGAGATAAGAATATGGACAGAGAATTCGCAAGCCGCGTGCTTGCAGTGGCAAAAAGGCTGGATGAGAAAAATCTGGTAAACGCGTATGAAGGCAATATTTCCGCAAAAAAGGACGGAATCGTATATATCACGCCAACAGGAAAGAATAAGGCACTCCTTACAGAGGATATGATAGCGGTCATCGATGCGGATGGAAAGCAGATCGGAGGAAGGTGCAAGCCGACCTCGGAACTGCCGATGCATCTGCAGACCTATCAGATCCGGGAAGACATTGGCGGCGTGGTACATTGCCACCCTACATATCTGACAGCGCACGCCATCTGCAATAAACCGGTAGAGAGCAAGGGATATCCGGAGATGATGGCAAATTTCAAGGTGTTTGAAGTGGCGCCTTATGGAAGGCCTGGAACAGAGGAGATCTTAAAAGGCGCGGTTCCTATCTTCCGACACAGCGACGTAGTCCTTCTGGGAAATCACGGAGTCCTTGCGGTAGGTGCCACGGTAGAAGACGCGATGAATAAGGTAGAAGCGGCGGAGGCGATCACAAAGGCGCTTTACTATGCCAGAGCCCTTGGAGAGCCGCTTGACTTAAGCGAAGAGGAATGCCGGCATTTTTATAAGATCTATGACAGCAAGTATGAAAAATAAATTGTGGGAAAGAGGTAATCAGTATGAATATATTGGATAGATTCTGCCTGAGAGGGAAAAAAGCGATCGTCACGGGAGGCGCCCAGGGGATCGGGCTTAACTATGCCATAGCCATGGCAGGCGCGGGCGCGGATGTAGCCATTGCCGACTTAAATGGCGGGAAGGCAAAGGAGACGGCAGAATTTCTTGCCAGAGAATACGGCGTACAGACGATGAGCATTCAGGCAGACGTCACATCGCCCGAACAGGTGCAGGACATGTGCGATCAGATGGCTGAGAAGATGGGGCGGATTGATATCGCGTTCTGCAACGCGGGCATCTCGATCAATGTGCCGGCAGAAGAGATGACTTATGAACAGTGGCGCAAGGTCATTGACATCAATCTTACCGGCGTGTTCCTTACGGCCACGGCGGCAGGAAGATACATGATCCGACAGGGCGGCGGCTCCATTATCAATACTGCTTCCATGTCCGGCCATATCGTGAATATCCCACAGCCTCAGGTTGCCTACAATGCGTCGAAAGCAGGGGTCATCATGCTGACAAAATCTCTGGCCGTAGAATGGGCCGATAAGAATGTCCGGGTTAACAGCATAAGCCCGGGCTATATTATGACAGACCTGATCAAAGGGCATGAACTGATCCCGAGATGGACCGAGCTGTCGCCTCTTGGCCGCATGGGCAAGCCGGAGGAACTGCAGGGAGTTGCCTTGTATCTGGCCAGCGATGCCAGCACATTTACGACAGGAGCGGACTTTATGGCAGACGGGGCGTATACTTGCGTCTAGCGCGGAAAGGGGGAAAGGATATGGCGGGAAACAGGATGATTGGCGCTTATCCGATTATAGGAATACGGCCTGTGATAGATGCCCGCAGAGGCATACTGGATGTCAGAGGGTCGCTGGAAGAGCAGACTATGGGTATGGCGGAGGCAGCCAGGGAACTTCTGGCCTCCAACATACGATACAGTAACGGCGACCCGGTACAGGTGGTGATCGCCGATGGGACTATTGGAAGAGTAGCGGAGGCGGCGGCCTGCGCGGAGAAATTTAAGAAAATGGGAGTGGACATCACCTTAAGCGTGACACCCTGCTGGTGCTACGGCTCTGAGACCATGGATATGGATCCGTGCACGATCAAGGGCGTATGGGGATTTAACGCGACCGAAAGGCCAGGGGCGGTATATCTGGCTTCTGTTCTGGCAGCCCATGCGCAAAAAGGCATTCCGGCATTTGGCATCTATGGAAAGGAAGTGCAGGATGCGCAAGATGCGTCCATACCGGAAGATGTCAAAGAGAAGATCCTGAGATTTGCAAGGGCCGCGGTAGCTGCGTCCACCATGCGAGGCAAGTCCTATCTTCAGATTGGCTCTATCTGCATGGGAATCGCAGGCTCCAGCATTGACACGGATTTTTTCGAAGAATATCTGGGAATGCGGGTCGAATCGGTAGATGAAGTAGAGATTCTAAGACGGATGGAAGAAGGAATCTACGATCAAGAGGAATACGAAAAAGCACTTGCATGGACGAAGCGATACTGCAAAGAAGGATTTGACAAGAATCCCGGGTATGCGCGCAAATCGTCCGGGCAGAGGGAAAAGGACTGGGAATTCGTGGTGAAAAGCACCTGCATCATCAAGGATCTTATGAATGGAAATCCCAATCTTGGCCAAGAGTTCCAGGAAGAAATGCTGGGACACAATGCCATTGCCGGAGGATTCCAGGGCCAGCGCCAATGGACGGACTACTATCCCAACACGGATTTTGCGGAGGCGATCCTGAATTCTTCCTTTGACTGGAACGGCGCCAGGGAGCCTTATGTGTTCGCGACGGAGAACGATACTCTTAACGGAGCTGCCATGCTGATGAACAAACTTCTTACCAACCGGGCGCAGATGTTCTCTGATGTCAGAACCTGCTGGTCCGCCGATTCTGTTAAGAGAATTACAGGCTACGAGCTTGCAGGGGATGCCAAAGAAGCAGGAGGCTTCATCCATCTGATCAATTCCGGAGCCTCCTGCCTGGATATGTGCGGAGAAGTCAGGGATGGACGGGGAGAAAGTGTGACGAAGCCGTTCTATGAGATGGAAGATGGCGATATCAAAGCCTGTCTGGATGCCGTTTCATGGTGCCCGGCAGACCAGGGATATTTCCGAGGCGGCGGATACTCTTCCCGGTTCCTTACCAATGCAAGGATGCCTGTCACTATGGCCAGGCTTAATCTCATCAAGGGGCTGGGTCCGGTGATGCAGATTGCGGAAGGGTATACGGTGGTACTGCCAAGGGAAGTCTCGGATGTGCTGTGGAAGCGGACGGATTATACCTGGCCCTGCACCTGGTTTGCGCCGAGAGTGACAGGAAAAGGGCCGTTTGCCTCTGCATATGACGTAATGAACCACTGGGGAGCCAATCACGGCGCTATCAGTTATGGGCACATAGGTGCAGATCTGATCACCCTGTGTTCCATCCTTCGGATTCCGGTGTGCATGCACAACGTCGATGAAGAGAAGATCTTCCGGCCTGCATGCTGGAATGCATTCGGGATGGACAGCGAAGGGCAGGACTATCGGGCATGTAAAAACTACGGCCCCTTATATAGATAGAGAAGGAGGATATCAGGATGGCAAATATTAAGTTAAAGGACATCTGCAAGACATATCCCAATGGAGTCAGCGCCGTAGACCAATTTAACCTGGACATCGAGGATAAAGAGTTTGTGATCTTCGTCGGCCCGTCAGGCTGCGGCAAATCTACGACGCTTCGCATGATCGCGGGGCTTGAGGATATTACATCCGGCGAACTGTCCATAGATGGGCAGATTGTAAACGAGGTGCCGGCAAAAGACCGGGATATTGCTATGGTGTTCCAGAGTTATGCGCTGTATCCGCACATGACGGTATATGACAATATCGCGTTCGGGCTCAGGAGAAGGAAACTCTCCAAAGCCCAGATTGACGAGAAGGTAAAGGAGGCGGCGAAAATCCTGGATCTGGAGAGCCAGCTGAAGAAAAAGCCCAAAGAATTGTCCGGCGGACAGAAGCAGAGGGTGGCAATGGGAGCAGCCATCGTAAGGAATCCGAAGGTATTCCTGATGGACGAGCCTTTGTCTAATCTGGACGCAAAATTAAGAGTGCAGATGCGCCTGGAGATCGCCCAGCTGCATGAAAGGCTGGGTGCCACCATAATCTATGTTACCCATGACCAGACAGAGGCCATGACGCTGGGAACCAGGATTGTGGTAATGAAGGATGGGGTGATTCAGCAGGTGGATACGCCGGATAACCTGTACGCTAATCCGGCCAATCTCTTCGTTGCCGGATTTATCGGCTCGCCTCAGATGAACTTCATGGACGTCACCGTAAGAGAGGATGAAGAAGATATCTGCCTGCAGCTGGGAGATATGCTCCTTCCCCTTCCAAAGGATAAGAGGAAGAAGCTTCAAGGAAAAGGCTATCAAGATAAGGAAGTCATTCTTGGAATACGGCCGGAGGATATTAAGGACTCAGAGATATTTATTAATACGTTTCCCCGGTGGATGGTGGAGGCGGACGTGCAGGTCTACGAACTACTTGGGGCAGAGGCGCTGCTGCATTTCGAATATGCGGGCAGCAGGCTGGTTGCCAGCGTCCATTCCAGGACGAAGATAAGAGAAGGCGATACGGTAAGGCTGGCGCTGGATCTTGAGAAGGCCTATCTGTTTGACAAGGAGACCCAGCAAGCGGTCATCTGATGGAATACATAAAGCACGGCAGAATGAATACGACGGAATGAAACGACAGAAGGCAAGGAGGAGAGAGAATGAAGGTAGTATATTTGACAAAGCCCGGGAAGATGGAGATCGTGGAAGAAAAGAGGCCAAAGGCCGGGCCGGGAAATGTGCTGGTCAAGGTAGAATATAACGGAATCTGCGGGTCGGATGTACATTTTTTCAAGGATGGAAGAGTGGGAGACTGCGTGCTGACGGATAGATTCGTGCTGGGGCATGAGGTTTCCGGTACAGTGGCAGAGATCGGAGAAGGCGTCACCAATTTGAAACCGGGGGACCGGGTGGCGCTGGAACCTGGATATGCCTGCGGGAAGTGCGAATTCTGTAAGACGGGCCGCTATAACCTGTGCCCGGAAATGAAGTTTTTTGCCGCACCGCCAGTTAGCGGCGCGCTCAAGGAATATGTGTCCCATCCGGCGGATATGTGCTTCAAACTGCCTCAGAACGTATCCACAATGGAAGGGGCTTTGGTGGAACCATTGGCTGTAGGCCTACACGCAACCAGTTTGGGTGGCGTATCCCTGGGCAAGACGGTGGTAATCCTGGGAGCAGGCTGCATCGGCCTGGTCACGCTTCTGTCAGCCAAGGCGAGGGGAGCGGCGAATATCGTTGTGGCGGACCTCTATGACAAGCGGCTGGAGTTCGCGAAAGAAATGGGTGCCACCCACACCATCAATGTGAGGAAGGAAGACGTCTCCAAGCGGGTAAGAGAGATTGCGGGAGACGGACCGGATATTGTGTTTGAGACGGCGGGATCGCCGGTTACCATTGCCCAGACATCCCTTCTGGCGAGAAAGGGCGGAACGGTGGTTCTGGTAGGGATGGCAGCAGAAAGCGAGGTTAAGTATAACTTTTTCCAGGCTATGGAAAAGGAACTTACGATCCGCTGCGTATTCCGTTACCGGAATCTGTACCCGGTGGCGATCGCGGCCATCGCAAGCGGCAGCATCGATGTGAAGCAGATCGTGACCCATGAGTTTACGCTCGACGAGTCGGAGAAAGCATTCCAAACGGTGGTAGAAGATGCGCAGAACGTGGTAAAGGGCATTATCAGAATGTAATTGCAGGTGACAGGATATGAAAGATAAAGCGAATGAAAAATATGACATTCTCTGCGTAGGCGCCTGCGTGCAGGACATATTGCTGGAGGGGCTTGAGGAAAAGCATTTTAAGAATCCGGTTACCGTTCTGGACAGAGTCATATTTACCTCCGGCGGGGATGCCACCAATGAGGCAGTCGTCTTAAGCAAGCTGGGGAACCGGACGGCCCTGATCGCCAAGGTAGATGACGGCGCAGCGGGAAATGCCGTATATTTGGATCTGGTAAGCGAGGGCGTGGATACCTCCCAGATCGTCAGAGACTGCAAGAGTAAGTCAACCACGGCATTCGTCGCCATTGATGCCGAAGGGGGACACAGATTCTTCCTGTCCAAGGGGAAAAATGAAGGGATCGCCTTGGAAGAGATCGATCTTCTGACCTTGAAAAAGGCGCGCGCCATCTCCATAGGCAGCATGTATACCTCCTATAAGCTGGATAAGGGAGGAGTTATAGAACTGATGAAGATCGCCAAAGAAGCCGGCATCCTTACATTTGCGGATATGGACCATGATGTGGAGAAACTTGGACCACATGCGATGGATCCGGCGTACCCTTATATCGACTATCTGCTTCCAAGCATCGACGAGGCCAGGTATGTGACGGGCAAGGAAGATGAGAAGGATGCGGCAGGCGAATTCCTGAAGCGGGGAGTAAAAACGGTGGTGATCAAGCTGGGAGACCGGGGATGCTACGTCCGTTCGGAGAAGGAAGAATTCTATATGGATCCCTTTGAAGTGGAGGCAAAAGATACGACAGGATGCGGAGATAACTTTGTGGCCGGATTCATCCATTCGGTACTGCGGGGGAAGGCGCTTATGGATTGCGCCAGGTTTGCCTGTGCAACAGGCGCCATCAATTCCCTGGAGATCGGCGGCCACATGGCGGTGAGGAGCCTGGGCCAGGTGGAGGAATTCCTTAGAAGCACGAGACAGGTGAAGATCTTACGCTGACAGGAGGAAAGTATGAGCAGAGTAATGGCAGTTGACATAGGGGCCAGCAGCTACCGGGTGATAGAGGGGACCTATAGAGAGGGCCGGCTTGCCATGAAAGTACTGGCAAGATACAAGCATGGGCCAATTCTGGAAGGCGGGCGCTATCACTGGGATGTGTATGGAATGGCAAGAAACATGGCGGAGGTGATCAGGCAGGCGGCTATGAAAGGCGAGCCGGTACTTTCCATCGGGTTTGACAGTTTTGGAACCGACTTCGGGCTTCTGGATGAGTCGGGACAGCTGCTGGATAAGCCGCTGGCTTACCGGGATAGTATCAGCGACGGCATGTATGAGAAATACTTCCGGGAAGAGGAACGACGCTACCCTGCGGTAGGCGGGACCTTCTGGACTACCTGCACGGCCCACATTCTGAAAGGCATGGAAGAAACGGATTATGAGCCGCTTAAAAAGGCGAGGCATCTGCTGTTCATGCCGGATCTGATGGCGTTCTTTTTCACCGGGGAGACGGTGAATGAGACGACCATTGCCACCACCTCAAGGCTTCTGAATATTGGAAAAAGGGAATGGGATTATGCGTTTATAGAAAGCCTGGGGCTATCCGGGAGCATCTTCCATCCTCTTAAAGAGGCCGGAACAATGGTGGGAAGGTTAAGAGAAGAGATTGCGGCAGGTGTTCCCAACCTTAAGGATACAGCAGTCATAGCGGCGGCGTGCCACGATACTGCCAGCGCGGTGGTGACGATCCCGGAACTGCCGGCCTGCTCTTTTATCAGCAGCGGTACCTGGTCGGTAAAAGGAATCGTGGCAGACGCGCCCTATGTAAGTACAAAGGCAAGAGACTATAAGATGTGCAATGAAGGGCAGCCCTGGGGAAAATACAGGCTGATCCGCAATATCACCGGACTGTGGCTTGTGGAAGAGTGCGCCAGATATTGGAAGCAGAAAGGGATGGACATCCAGATCCCGGAACTTGCCAGGCAGGCGCAGAAGGAAGTGGCATTCCCATCCATGATCTACACGGACGCGCCGGATTTTGCCAGGCAGGGGGATATGCCGGAGAAGATCAGGGCCTATTGCCAAAGAACAGGGCAGGAGATGCCAGAGCATCCGGTGGAGGTCATGCAGACGATCATCCAGGGGCTTGCATGCGAATACCGCAGGCATAATGAGCAGTTGCTGGATGTGACAGGAGAGAGGATCCGGACGGTATATATCGTGGGCGGAGGCCGGAATAACCGGTATCTGAACCAGTGTACGGCGAATGCTACGGGATGCCGCGTCATTGCCGGACATCCCGAGGCTACAGCCATGGGGAATATGCTGGTACAGCTGCTGGCCCATGGGGACATTGAATCCGTGGAAGCATTTTCCAAAATCGCGGGCAGAGATGTGGCGGAAGAAATCTATAAGCCAGAAGACAGGCAGGAGTGGGAGCGGAAATACGCTTTCTATCAGCAGCTGGCAGAAATTTAAAAACAGGAGGAATGGCTGATATGCGCTATCTAGTAATAGATCTTGGCTCCAGCAGCGGGAAGATATATCTGGCCCGCTACAGCGAAGGCAGAAAGATGGAGATGGAGGAGATCGACCACTTTTTGATGAACCGTTCCCAGATCCAGGGACATGTAGCGACGAATGTCTTCTATATATACGACCGGATCCTTGGGGTGCTAAAGCAGTTGGTCAGGAAAGGAATCCAGGTGCAGGCTATGGGAATCGATTCCTGGTGCTCGGATTTTGCCATTGTGGATATGGATTCCGGCGCGATTACGCTTCCGGTGTTCTACCGCGATCCGTGGACGGACAACTATGAGGAGAAGATAGAGAAGATACTGGATTATGAGAGCATCTACCAGCTGACTTCCCAGAGAAAGATATCCAACTCTACCCTGTGCCAGCTTCTGGCCTATAAGGAGGAATACCCGAGGGGCTTAAAGGGTAATAAGAAGATTCTGTTCCTGGGGGATGTGCTGATGTATCTGTTTACCGGGAATCTGTGCTCGGAAGTATCGGTGGCCTCTTATTCGCAACTGTACAGTACCAGGAAAGAGGCTTGGGAGGATCGGATGTTCCAGATATTTGACATTCCCAAGGGCATCCAGCCGCCGGTAGCGCGCCCGGGCACTGTCCTTGGAAGCGTAAGAGGCACGCTTCTTAAGGCGATTGGCGCGGAGGATATCAAAGTAGTGGCCCCAGCCGTACATGACACGGCGTCGGCAGCAATGGCAGTGGCGGCGCGGGAGGAAGAGAACTGGGCGTTTCTGGCGACAGGTTCCTGGTTCCTGATGAGTATGGAGACGGAGCAAGTGGCGGATTTGGATCAATCCTTCCGCTATCAGTTATCCAACACCGGCCTGGCGTTCGGAAAGGTGCTGTTAAAGAAGAATATCACCGCCATGTGGCTGGTGCAGGAGTGCAAGCGGCAATGGAACGGGATGGGCTACAATTTCTCCTACCCGGAACTGGCGGAACTGGCGGAACACGCAGAAGAATTCTATGCAGCAATCGATACAGAATACGAGGGATTCAATCATCCGGAAGACATGGTGGAGGAGATACGCAAGTTCCTGAATAAGACGGGGCAAAAGGTTCCGAAGGCAGAGGAGATCGGCCAGATCGTGCGCATCATCTACGAGAGCATCGCCTTCCAGTCCTGCCGGGCGCTTAAGATGCTGGAAGATACCAGGGGGCAGAAGATGGATGTGCTGTATGTCATCGGGGGAGCCAGCCGGATCCGGCTTTTGAACCAGTTTCTGGCGGATGTGACAGGCCTGCCGGTAAGGACAGGGCCCTCAGAAGCGTCTGCCATGGGTAATGCGCTTCTTCAGGCCTATGGAATGGGGCAGATAGGATCGGAAGAAGAAATGCGAAAGGTGGCAGGGAATTCCTGGGAGGAAGAAGAGTATCTTCCGAAAGAGCATGGAAAGTGGCTTCAGCAATACCAGAAATATAGAGGGTCTTGCATCAGAGATTAGAAGGAGGAGCAGTATGGGAGAAAAATATATGCGCGGCATAGCAGCCGTAGGAAATGGGAAGGTGGAACTGGTAAGAGACGTGCCGATTCCAGAGATCGGCCCTTACGAGGCGCTGGTCCGGATGAAGTCCTGCGGGTTCTGCAATGGCACGGACTTCCACATTATTAAGGGCGAGATGTCAGTAGAGGTGGATGCGTTTCCGACGTTGATCGGACATGAAGGCGTAGGAGATATCGTAGAGCTTGGGAGCAAGGTAAGGAACTTCAAAGTTGGCGACCGGTTTATGAATCCGGTTCCCAGGATCATGCCGGGGACCCGGTATGGCTGCACCTGGGCAGCCATGTGCGACTATACCGTGGTGCAGGACCGGGAGGCAATGATCGCGGACGGCGTGTCGGAATCGCTTCTAAATCCAAGGCAGCTGGAGTGTGTCCAGATCCCGTCAGATTTCGACATATTTGATGGAGGCTGCCTGATCACTTTGAACGAGTGCTTTAGCGCCGCGCGTAACTTTACCGTGGAAGGCAAGGACGTGCTGGTATACGGGGCCGGCCCTATGGGGCTTGCGACCATGCGGTACATGCGCTACCTTGGGGCAAAGACCATTACCGTCATTGACGGAGTGAAGGAGAGGCTGGAACTGGCGAAGACGCTGTCCCAGGCAGACGAGACGATTAATTTTAACGAGGTGGATAAGGCGGAAGTTCTGAAAGGACGGCAGTTTGACCGCGTGATTGACATCGTGGGGATGACCTCCATCCTGCTGGAAGGCTCCCAATATCTTCGGCCATACGGGATCGCTGGATCCATGGGAGTATTGCGCAACACGGACAAAGTGATGGATCTGTCAAAGGTTAAGAATAATACGCTTGTACAGATGCTGAACTTCCCTTATGGACAGTTCGACATCACCATGGAAAATATAGAACTGATGCAAAAAGGGATCATCAATCCCAAGGATTTCTACAGCCATGTGATGAGCGTGGAAGATATCGAGGAAGTCGTACGGCTGGTAGCAGAGAAGAAGGCCATAAAAGTGATATTGGACCTGCAGTCTTAGAAAGGGTGGAAGATATGAACGAAAAAGAATTGAAAGAACTGATCTGTGATATAGGAAAGCGGATCTACACCAATGGATTTGTGGCCGCAAACGACGGCAATATCACGGTAAAACTGAGTGACAAAGAGTATCTGACAACGCCGACGGGCATCAGCAAGGGATATCTTACGCCAGAGATGATCGTCAAGGTAAATGATAAGGGAGAGACGCTGGAAGGCGCATACAAGCCTTCTTCTGAGGTAAAAGTTCATCTGAAAGTATATGAGCGCCGCCCGGATGTGGGGGCCGTAGTCCATGCGCATCCGCCTTATGCTACCACATTCGCGGTGGCCCATCTTCCGCTGGACTCTTATATTTTGCCGGAAGCGGTGTTTGCGCTGGGGGCGGTTCCGATCGTGCCTTATGCCCAGCCGTCCACCCAGGAGCTGGCAGATGGATTGATTCCATATCTAGCGGATTATGATGCATATATTCTGGAGAATCACGGAACGGTGACGGTAGGCACGGATCTGGTCAAGGCGTATTACAAGACGGAGACGCTGGAATACAATGCCAAGATTACCTATCTGTCCAGACTGTTGGGGAAATGGAACGAACTTCCAAAAGAAGAGATCCAGAAACTGATTGCCACATTCCGGAAGAACAATCCAGAAGGAAAGCATCCGGGATACGTAAAATTTGACAAATAGGGAGGAATGGATGATGCAGAACAAACCGTTAATAGGAATTGTAGGGCTCTCTGACGGGGATCCAGAGGTACATGCCCAGTTAAAAGACATCGTTAAGGCCCAGGTGGATGCGATTGTAGAGAATCTGAGGGCATCCGGCCAAGTTGACGTGATAGAGGCTAAAGAACTGGTCTGCAGCGTAAAGACGGCAAAAGAGCAGGCGGAATATCTGAAAAACCAGGGAGTGGACGGCACGATCCTGTCTTACGGCGTATTCGCGTTCCCGAATTTCTCCGCCATTGTGGCACAGAATGGAAAAGGCCCATTCCTGCTGGCTGCGAACCTGAACCCGGACTGGCCGGGGATGGTAGCCATGCTGGCAGCCGGAGGTGCGTTGAACCATCTGGGGATCCGGCATTTCAGGGCCAGCGGCGATGTATCCCAGCCGGAGGTGCTGGAAAAATATATACGCTTCGCGAAATGCGCCAAGGTGGTTACGCGCCTGAATGGCCAGAAATATGGCCTGATTGGAGGAAGGAGCCTTGGCATGTACAGCGCCACCGTAAGTATGCAGGACTGGCAGAAAAAATTTGGAGTGGATGTAGACCACATGGATCAGAGCGAGTTGGTGAGAAAGGCAGAGGAGATCCCGCAGGAGCAGGTGGAGAAGGCGTTCGCGTGGCTGACGGAACATGTAGGAGAGATTCGGTATAACGGCAGCAGCTTCACGCCGGAGAAGTTAAAGACCCAGATCCGCCATTATGAAGCGCTGAAAAAGATCATCAAGGAAAATGAGTACGACTTTGTCGGGGTAAAATGCCATTATGAGATGAGCCGCCATTACTGTACGGAGTGCGTCTGCGCCGCCTTCTGCAACGATCCTTATGACTGGGACGGAGCCAAAGAGCCGGTGGTATACGCCTGCGAGGCGGATTCGGATGCGGCGCTTACCATGCAGATATTGAAGCTTCTTACGGATGAGCCGGTCATCTTCATGGACGTGCGCCATTACGACAGCGACAATGACGTGATGGTATTCTGCAACTGTGGCTCCCAGTCCACCTACTACGCGACTGGAAAGGATGACTATGCGGCCAATCTTGCAAAGACCAAGCTGTATCCGGCGCTGGATATCTACGCTGGAGGCGGATGCCATGTGAATCTGATGACCGCGCCGGGACACGCCACGATCGCTCGCCTGAACCGCAAGGAAGGCAGATACAGGATGACAATTATTCCGGCTGACTTTGTAACCCTGGAAGAAGAGAAGATGGCGGAGACCACAAAGGAATGGCCGCATGTATTTGCGAAGCTGCCTTTCGACCATCAGATATTTCTGGATAAATTTGATGCGAACCATTGCCATGCGGTGTATGGGGATAAAGTGGAAGAATTAAAGATGATCAGCGAGATGCTGGATATTGACGTGGAAATCTTAGGGGAAGAGGAATAGGATATGCAGAGAATATTGAACAATCCGGATGATATCGTAGACGAGATGCTAAAAGGATTTCTGAAAGCGCATGCCGATGTGGCAGAGGCCACGGGCAATCCCCGTGTCGTGAAGGCGAAGAATATTCCGGAAGGAAAGGTTGGCGTTGTCACGGGAGGCGGTTCCGGGCATAAGCCGGCATTTATCGGGTATGTAGGGAAGAATCTGTGCGACGCTGCAGCGGTGGGGGAGATCTGCTCATCGCCTACGGCAGCGGCATTTCTGGACGCGTTCCGGGAAGCGGACCAGGGGAAGGGCGTTGCCTGCCTGTACGGCAACTATTCCGGGGATAATATGAATGTGAAGATGGCGGTGCGGATGGCGAAGAAAGAAGGAATCACGGTGAAGACCGTGGTTGCCAACGACGACGTGGCATCCGCCCCGAAGGATCAGATGGAGAAGCGCCGGGGCGTTGCGGGAGAAGTGCTGATGTGGAAGGCGGGAGGCGCAAAGGCAGCGTTAGGCGGGAGTCTTGATGAGGTCATTGCCGCCGCCAGTAAGGCTATCGAACATACGCGAAGCGTGGGGATCGGCCTTACTCCCTGTACGCTTCCGGCGGTAGGGCATCCTAACTTTGAGATTAAGGAGGGTACCATGGAAGTCGGAATCGGCCATCACGGAGAACCGGGAATCGAAGTGTGCGCTCTGGAATCTGCGGCCCGGATGGCAAAGCGGATGACGGATATCGTACTTCCCGACTATCCGTTTGCGCAAGGGGATGAGGTGGCAGTGCTGGTGTCCGGTCTGGGAGCCACTCCGATTATGGAACTCTATGTCCTGTATGATGAGATTGACCAGATCTTAAAAGAAAAGGGGATTCGGACCTACAAGGCTTATGTGGGGAATTACTTTACATCCCTGGATATGATGGGGGCGACTCTTACGGTGATGAAACTGGATGAAGAACTGAAGGAATTGATAGACCTGCCTGCCAACAGCATGGGAATGAAGCAGTTCTAGGAGGAGGTATTATGGGCGGATTTAAAAATGCAGAAGGAAGGCCGATATTACTTAGAATGGCGAGGGCGATTCAGGAGAACAAGGCATATCTTGGCGAAGTGGACGGCCTGATTGGAGACGGGGATCATGGCATGAATATGAACAAAGGATTTACTATGTTTGAAGACAGATTCCTGGATCAGGAGATTAGATTTACACAAGGACTGGAAGAGTTGGGTTCCATTCTTCTTGGGGAGATCGGAGGATCCATGGGACCGATCTATGGCACCATATTCATGGAAATGGCGGCAGCCGGCGAGGGACTTTCGCAGATAACGATCAAGGATCTGGGAGATATGCTGAATGCCGGTCTTGCCGGGCTGTATGAGATCGTTGACGCGCGGGTAGGGGATAAGACGCTGGCAGATACCCTTGCTCCGGCAGCGGATGCGCTTTGCGAGGCAGCGCGGGAAGGAACGGACGATAAGAAGGCGCTGGAATTGATGAAGCACGCAGCGATCCAGGGGAGAAATTCTACCAAAGACATGGTCGCGAAGTTCGGGCGTTCCAGCCGGCTGGGCGAGAGATCCCGGGGAGTCCTGGATGCCGGGGCTACATCCTGCTGCATCCTGCTGTGTGCCATGGCCGATGGAATCTGGGAAGTCTGCGAGCAAGAGGAGGCGATGTGATGAAGATCGCAATTGGATGTGATGAAGCAGCCTATTCCTTAAAAGTAGAGATTATGGAGCATCTGAAGAAAAAGGAAGAGATCAAATACAAAGATTTTGGGGCGGCACAAGGAGAAGTGGTGCTTTACCCGGATATTGCCTACGCAGTCGCGGACGCGGTGGCAGCGGGGGAATATGAAAGAGGAATCCTGGTGTGCGGCACTGGGATTGGCATGGCAATTTGCGCCAATAAAGTTCCGGGTATCCGGGCAGCAGTCTGCCACGATCCATTTTCCGCGGAACGCTCCAGGAAAAGCAATAATGCGCAGATTATGTGCATGGGCGAGCGAGTGATCGGAGTGGAACTTGCCAAGTATCTGGTAGACATCTGGCTTGGCTGCGACTTCGCGGGAGGAGGCTCGGCGCCCAAGGTGCAAAGGATAGAAGAATTAGAACGACAGCATTTCATACATGCCAGATAGCGAAAGCCTTTTGTATATATGAGGGAGGGGCAGCCAGCGGGAGAATGTACCTGCAGGCTGCCCCCCCTCTTGCCGTTATAAAGGAGAACTGCTTGGCAATATGCCATATGCAATTTTTATTTTTCTTCTTCCATATGCTCCAAAGCATACTCGATACATTGAATCGCCAGTTTATTAAAAGATATTTCATTTTTATCCGCAAGTTCCTGCACCTGCCTGATTAAATCTGTCGGCAGTCGTAAAGACTTATTCTCATATTCAATCTGCTCTTTTTTTATTCTAAACATGTCACATCTCCTTTTACAACTGATTGTAATATAAAGTAGAATGTGTTAATATATTATATAAAACATTATATTTTATGATATAAATAATAATATATTGGGTGGAGAATACAAATGAGAAAGAAAATTTTAAAAATTTTTATCCTTGTTGCTGCTATATTTATGGCAGCAGTTTTTATGGTAAAAGGAATCTTGCGATTCACTCAAAAACCTACAGATGTTTCGAAGGGAGTAAAGATTTTAAAAGAGATGGAAACAAGGAATATCGGAGAGGTCGAGCAGCAGGTTCAGTCAATTCAGACACAGGCGCCCTCTGCATCTAATGAAAAGGAAGATACGGGCGAATCAGCAAATTCTCAAAATAATGCGGAAGATATTGTAAATCGGAACTATAAAGAAATTTTCGCTAATAGCGTGGTAATGGGAGATTCTATTGCGGAAGCATTAGGCGAATATAACATGCTTAATTCGTCCAGCCTAATCGCAGAGATGGGGGTAAGCCTAACCGCATTAGATGGCGCGCTCGCGACTGTTACGCAGTTAAGCCCGCAAAATGTTTTCCTGTATTACGGATTTAACGATATTGGACATGTATGGGATGATTATGACCGGTTTCGAGATGAATATGAAAGTTTTATAGTGAAATTAAAGCAAGCCCTTCCAGATGCCAAGATCTATGCGAACTCGCTTTTCCCTGTTTTAAATCTGGATACGATCGGAAACGCTTTCTATGCAGATGTAAGTCCTTATAATCAGATAATAAAAGAAATCTGCGAACAGTATGATATCGCATATCTGGACAATACCGGACTTGTAAAAGATGAATACTATGCGGAGGATGGCTACCATTTTAAAAGTGACTTTTATCCATATTGGCTAAACAGCATGGCGCAAGGAGCGGGACTATGAGAAGCAGAAGAAAAAGCAGGGGAAATATAAGCACGACAATATTAAAATATATTTCTATCTGTCTGTTAGGGGGCTATGTCATGCTGGTATTCCTGAACACCAGCGGAAGCACCAAGCCATTTGACGAGGTTAAAAAAGCCATACAAAAGGAAATCAATACAGAAAACTTAAAGGATGTCAGCACCCAGGGATTGAAGCGATATTATGGCTTAAATGGAGCCCAGTATGATGGCGTTATGATGTATGTATCTGCATCCAGCATGTCGGCAGAAGAAATTCTTCTGATAAAGGTGAAGGATGATACGCAGATCCAGGAAGTAGAAGAGGCCATTTCCAAACGATTGGAAAGCCGGAAAAATGATTTTGACGGTTATGCGCCTAAACAGGTAGAGATGCTTAAAAAGGCGCAAAAAAGCGTCCGGGGGACTTACATTTTTCTGGCAGTCTCTCCAGAAGCGGACAGGTATAAGACGATATTTAGAAAGAGTATTTAGCGGGGGAAGATATGTTATTTAGCAGTGTTACATTTTTATTTGTTTTTTTGCCGGTATCCTTGGCGGTATATTATATTTCCCCGTACGCCTTAAAGAATATAGTATTGCTTATCGCAAGCCTGTTCTTCTATGCGTGGGGCGAGCCGGTCTATGTTGTATTAATGATTCTTTCCATATTTTTTAACTATATCTGCGGAAAGGATATCGAGGAGAAGAAAGAGAATCCGCGTGCTGCCAGAAAGAGCCTGATACAGGCATTAATCGTGAATCTTTTGTTGCTTGGATTTTTTAAATACTCTGGCTTCTTCCTGGATAGCCTCAACAGAATTCTGCCTTTCCATGTTACCTACAGGCAGATAGGGCTTCCAATCGGAATTTCTTTTTATACGTTTCAGGCAATTTCTTATCTGATGGATGTATATAGAGGGGAAGTAAGGCCGCAGAAAAATATTTTGAACTTTGCACTATATATTTCCATGTTCCCACAGCTGATAGCCGGGCCGATCGTGCGCTATACGGATATTGAGGCACAGTTGATAAAAAGAAACTTTTCCGCAGCAAAGTTCGGCGCGGGCGCGCGATTCTTTATCATAGGGCTAGGCAAAAAGGTCATTTTGGCTAATGGAATTGGAGAGATTTTCAATTCTATTCACAATACCTTTATGACTGGGGGAAAACTTTCGATATTAACGGCATGGATGGGCGCGATTGCATATTCGCTGCAAATATATTTTGACTTCGGCGGCTATTCCGATATGGCAATAGGATTGGGGAAAATGTTTGGATTTGAGTTGAAGAAGAATTTTGATTATCCATACATTTCTTCTAGTATCACGGAGTTTTGGCGGAGGTGGCATATCTCGCTTAGCACATGGTTCAAGGAATATGTGTATATTCCCTTGGGCGGAAATCGCGTTAACAAGAGCCGGCAAATATTTAACCTGCTTGTCGTATGGTCCTTGACGGGATTCTGGCATGGAGCGGCATGGAACTTTTTGTTCTGGGGATTTTACTATGGAATCATGCTAGTCTTAGAAAAGTTCATATGGGGAAATAAAATAAATAGCCTGCCCGGATGGGTACGGCATATTTATACGCTTGTAATCGTTATCATAGGTTGGGTATTCTTTTTTAGTCCAGGCTTGAAAGAGGCGGCTGCGTATCTTGGAATGATGTTTGGAACAGGCGCGGCAGGTCTGGCAGACAAAGAGGTGCTCTTTTTACTAAGTTCGAACTGGCTGTTGTGGCTGCTGGGAATACTGGCTTCTACCCCTGTGATCTCGCGTTTTATCAACCGCCGTGGATATAGCAGCCGCAGGAAATGGGTTATGGCTCTCCTATATATGTGCTTGCTTTTGACTGCCATTTCCTTTTTGATTACGAGTTCATTCAATCCATTTTTGTATTTTAGATTTTAGGAGGCAATCGTTTTGCGAAGAGAGAAAAGGAAACGGATAAAAAGACAGTCGGATAAAATATTAGGAATTCTGTTTATTGCCTGTCTTTTCATTATTATGATTCTCAATCTAATGACAAAGGATAAAAAGATATCGGAAGAAGAGAACAGAACCTTGACAGATAAGCCGAGGTGTACATGGGACAGCGTTCTTGGCGGAATTTATATGCAGCAATATGAATCTTATATATCCGACCAGTTTGCTGGGCGTAATCTTTGGCGCGGGTTTAGCGCCGCTTTGGAAAGAATCGGTGGAAGCAGGGAAGAAAACGGCGTTTTTCTTGGAAAAAAGAAGCAGTTGATGGAAGAGATCGCCCTGCCTGAAGAGGAAACGTTAAAGAAAAACATAGACAGTATTAACGGCTTTGCTAAAAGATATGAAGATATGCAAGCCAGACTGCTTTTGATTCCGGATTCAGCAGAAATATTAAAAAGTTCTCTTCCGGCGTTTGCCAGCACGCAGGAACAGTCAGTTATGCTGGACGATGTACGGGACAGGCTGTCAAAGACGGTTCAATGGATTGATGGAAGGGCGGTTATGTCAGAGCACGCGGACGAGAAAATATATTATAAGACAGATCATCATTGGACAAGCCTTGGGGCCTATTATATGTACTTGGCATCTGCCAGCGAACTTGGGATAGAGAAAGATCGCGTAAATACCTCTTATCATAGATACCCGGTCACTGCAGAATTTAATGGCATGCTGGCCAGCACAAGCGGATTCTGCCTAAGTGAAAAAGAAGAGATTGAGGTATATGTTCCCGAAGAAGAAGTAGCGGTACTTGTCAATTATGTAGATGAGCAGAAGAAAAGAACCTCTCTATATGATGTATCCAAACTGAAAACAAAGGATAAATACGCTGTTTTCCTTGGAGGGAACTCTTCTGTCATTGATATTAAGACGACTTCTGAGAGCGGAAAGACATTGCTGCTGATAAAAGATTCCTTCGCCAATAGTTTTGTACCTTTTCTGATTCCTCATTATAAAGAAATTGTATTGGTAGATCCAAGATATTATGCGGGGACAATAGACGATATCATGTCCACATACCAGATTACGGATACGTTGTTTTTATATAGCGGAAATACCTTTTTCCAGGATAATAATATCAGCGGAGTCCTGGAGTAAAAAGACGGAACAAGACAGCCCTGCCTGCATACTTTAATATAGAATGTTGTGAAGGGAGACAGATTATGCCATATACAATTATGCTGGATGCAGGACATGGCGGGCGGGATCCGGGCGCAGTCTTTAACGGGCGGCAGGAGAAAGATGATACTTTGCGGCTGACACTGGCAATCGGAGAGATTCTCCAGAATAACGGAGTGGATGTGGAGTATACGAGAACGACCGACGCGTATACGTCGCCTTACGAAAGGGCCATGCAGGCAAACAATGCGGGAGTAGACTTTTTTATATCCATTCACAGGAACTCATTTCCTACGGATAATGAGGTTTCTGGGGTAGAAAGCCTGGTGTACGACCTGTCAGGGATCAAATATCAGATGGCCCAGGATATCAATGACCAGCTGGAGGCGATCGGCTTCGTGAACCTGGGAGTAAAAGCCCGGCCAAATCTGGTGGTGCTTAGAAGAACCCGGATGCCGGCAGTGCTGGTAGAAGTAGGGTTTATCAACTCGGATGTGGATAATCGTCTGTTTGACGATAACTTTGACGATATTGCGCAGGCGATCGCATCTGGAATTCTGGATACCCTGGAATCGGTGGGGGTCATACAGAACGATTATTATCGGGTCCAGGTAGGCGCTTTCAGAAACCGCAGGTATGCGGAGCGGCTGCTGAATGAACTTCTGGAGCAGGACTTCCCGGCGTTTATCGATGACTCCGGGCCGTATCTGCGGGTCCAGGTTGGGGGATTCAACAATCTGAATGAAGCCGCGGAGTTGGAAAGGCGTCTGAAGCGGGCGGGATATCCAACGGTTATTGTCCGCTAAGTCTAAGGTATATTTTTCATGCACAGGAGACCAGGGCTGTTTTTGGATTGCCAAAAGCAGCTCTTTTTTTGACGTGGGACAGATAACTATGATAATATATTCCAATAGAAATAAGTACTGGAGGAATGAAGCATGGCTGATAGATTGGAATTTAAAGAAAAATTAAGCGGAATACTTAGCGCGGCCCGGGAGCAGGGCGGCAAGATAGCGCTTGAGGACGTGGAACTGTACTTTGAAGAGGACCGCCTTTCCCAGGAGCAGATAGATTTGGTATGCGAGTATCTTCTGGCACAAAAGATAGCGGTAACCGGCTATGTCCCCAAAAGCGGCACAGTCAAGGAACGAAAAGAGGAACCGGCATCCCTTAGCAATGAAGAACAGTCCTATATTGAGGAATACTTAAAGGATATTGACCAGATGCAGGGAAAGAGCCTTGCCGAAGCGCGGATGGCCTATTATCTTCCGAAGGTCGTGGACGAGGCACTGAAGATGCATCACGCGGAGATATTTGTCGGAGATATGATTCAGGAAGGCAACATCAGCTTGATGATGGCGCTTGATGAATATAAAGAAGAGGAGGATGAAGAGGCTGTCATGGAAGCGGTGCGCGCCGGGATGCAGGCGCTCCTGGAATCCCAGACTGAGACCAGGCGTCAGGATAAGAAAATGGTGGAGAGAGTGTCCGAACTGGATGAGACGATCAAGAGCATGAGCGAGGAACTGGGACGGAAAGTGAGTGTCGAGGAAGTGGCGGACAAGCTGGGAATCACGGAAGCGGAGATTGAAGATATATTGAAGCTTGCCGGGGAAGAAGTAAAAGACGAAGAATCATAAGGACATATCAGGATATAAAAGAACGGCATAGCGAAAAGGCTATGCCGTTCTTGGGTTTCTTAGTCATCTGTATGAGTTTCTTCCATAACGGACTCCGGCAGGTAGACATGTACCTTTTCAATCCGGTTCTTGTCCAGTTTTTCAACGACCATGCGGATGCCTTCCTCGGTCACGATGCTGTCGCCCGCCTCTGGCAGACGGTCCAGCCTCTCAATGATAAAGCCGCCCAAGGAGTCGTATTCCTCGGAATTAAGATCCAGATCCAGACGGTCATTTAAGTCATCCAGATTCATGGAGCCTTCGATAATATACTCGCGCTCGCTTACTTCCTGGACGAAGTCTTCCTCATTCTCGTCATATTCATCATGAATCTCGCCGACGATCTCTTCCAGGATATCTTCCAGCGTTATCAGGCCGGCGGTCTCGCCGTACTCGTCCAGAACGATGGCGATGTTGAAAGAAGCCTGGCGCATCTCCACCAGCAATTCCGAGATGCTCTTGTATTCATAGGTAAAATAAGCCTCCCTCAAAATATCCCGGATATGAAATTCCTTTGTATTGTCATATAAGAGCAAGTCCTTCATATTAATAGTACCAACAACATTGTCGGTAGTATCTTCAAAAATAGGAAGCCTTGTAAATTTGTCTTCGCGGAAAATATCAAGCAGTTCTTCATAGGTACTGTTGACATCCGCAAAGGTCACGTGTACGCGGGGCACCATGACATCCTTTGCCTTGGCATCGCCTAAGTCGAACACGTTATATATCATTTCTCTTTCATCGGATTCAATGACTCCGTCTTCATGGCTTACATCTACAATCGTGCGCAGTTCCGTCTCAGTCATAAGATCGTTCTTTGCGTTCGGATCGACACGCAGAAGGAACAGCACTCCGATGGATAGTCCGTTGATGATAAAGATGACCGGCGTCATGACCTTCATGAAGATGCTGATGATCGGCGCGTAGATAAGTGCCATCTTTTCCGCATGGATGGTTGCCATGGTCTTCGGCGTTATCTCGCCAAAGAGAAGGATCAGCACGGTCAGGATTCCGCTGGCAATTGCCACCATGGAACCGCCAAAACTGTATGCCAGGCTGGTGGTGAGGGAGGCGGCGGACAGATTGACGATGTTGTTGCCGATCAGGATAGCGCTGAGCATCTTGCCTGAATCGTCGGTAATCTTAAGCACCGTTTTTGCCCGTTTGTTCCCATCCTCAGCCAAACTGCGGATGCGGATCTTGTTTACAGTTGTAAGCGCTGTCTCTGCAGATGAAAAGAATGCAGACAGCCCCAGTAGAATTAGTAGGATAATGAGTTGTGTGACGTCACTCGAGTCCAATTGATAAGTTCACTCCTTTTTTATTTTTAAATCACTTGGCACTAATATACCGCATTTATGGGGAATTTGCAAGAGTGCGTTGAATTTGTAAGTCATTTAGTGTATGATGTACGGAGAAATTAAGTAGTATATAATGTTAGAGATGGAGTATGATATGAATCAGGATTTTTATCAGGAATTATTAAATATTATATCGAAGGAACAAATACAGATCGAAGAGCCGATGAGGAACCATACCACATTCCGGGTAGGCGGGCCGGCAGAGTTCTTCGTGCAGCCGAAGACAGCACAGGAAGTACAGGGGCTCGTCAAGTTGTGCAAGGAGAAGGAGGTCCCCTATTATATAGTAGGAAATGGAAGCAATCTTCTGGTGTCTGACAAGGGATACCGGGGAGTGATCATACAGATATTCAAAGAGATGAACCAGATACAGATAGAAGGAGAACTGGTAAAGGCCCAGGCAGGCGCGCTTCTTTCAGCCATTGCCAGCAAGGCTCTGGAAGCCGGGCTTGCCGGATTCGAGTTTGCCGCAGGGATACCGGGAGCGCTTGGAGGCGCCTGCGTCATGAATGCCGGGGCATACGGCGGCGAGATGAAGGATGTGTTAAGAGAAGTGACAGTCCTTACGCCAGAAGGCGAGGTTCTGGCCATTCCGGATGAGGAGCTGGAATTAGGATACCGTACCAGCATAATTGCAAAGAAAGGCTATATCGTTCTGGAGGCGGTGATGCGTCTTCAAAAAGGTGAAAAAGAGGAAATCAAGGCGCGGATGGATGAACTGAAAGAGAAGCGGATTTCAAAGCAGCCGCTGGAATATCCCAGCGCCGGAAGCACCTTCAAGAGGCCGGAGGGATATTTTGCCGGGAAACTGATACAAGATGCGGGGCTTCAGGGCTTTAGCGTAGGCGGCGCCCAAGTGTCCATGAAGCATTGCGGCTTCGTGATCAACAAAGACAATGCGACGGCTGCGGATGTGGCGGAACTGATGCGTAAGGTGTCAGAACAGGTAGAAGAAAAGTTCGGCGTAAGGCTGGAGCCGGAAGTAAAGAGACTGGGAGAGTTCTAAGATGAGATTTGTGATTGTGACGGGGATGTCCGGGGCAGGCAAAAGTACGGCACTTAAAATGCTGGAAGATGTGGGATATTTCTGCGTGGATAATCTGCCGGTACCTCTGATTCCTAAGATGGCAGATCTGCTGAGGGTACCGGGAACGGAGATCAACAAAGCGGCCATAGGGGTGGACATCAGGAGCGGGCAGAGTTTTTCAGAGCTGGAGAAGGTTCTGGGCCAGCTGGATGTGGCTGGCATGAAGTACGAGATATTGTATCTGGAATGCGTGGATGAGGTACTGATCAAACGGTATAAGGAGACGCGCAGAAGCCATCCGCTGTCAGGTAATGATGGACCGGTCAGGGAAGGTATAGAAAAGGAGAGGGAGCGGACAGCATTTCTGAGGAAGCGGGCCGACTACCTTGTGGACACCAGCAACATGCTGACCAGAGAACTTAAGGCCGAACTGAACAAGATATTTGTCCGGAATAAAGAGTATAAGAACCTCTATATATCCGTGCTTTCATTTGGATTCAAATATGGGATCCCGGCGGAGGCCGATCTGGTGTTTGACGTGCGCTTTCTACCAAACCCTTATTATATAGAAGAATTACGCCCCAAAAGCGGCAATGATAAAGAGGTCAGGGATTACGTCATGAACAATGGCAATGCCTCGGAATTTATGGAGAAGCTGGTGGATATGGTAGAGTTCCTGATCCCCAATTATATCCGGGAAGGAAAGACCCGGCTGGTGATCGGAATTGGCTGTACTGGCGGAAAACACCGTTCGGTGACGCTGGCAAACGAGTTGTACGAGGCCCTGCTGAAGAATGAGAATTATGGAATCCGCATCGAGCACCGGGATATCGGGAAGGATGCGATCACGAAGGCAAAGTAGGAGCGTAAGATGTCATTTTCAGGTAAGATAAAGGAAGAACTAGCACAGCATTACGCAAAGGCAAGACACTGCAATCTTGCGGAACTGTCTGCGCTTGTCCATATGTCGGGCTCTTTTGAGAAAGATGGCTATGGGCGCTGCATATTGAAACTTCATACGGAAAATGATGGAGTTGCAAGAAAATGCTTTACATTATTGGGAAAAACATTTAATATAAGTACTGATATCGCGATTCGCAGGAATACAGCCAAAGGAAGCTGCAGTTATTATATCCGCGCCAAGGGGGAAGAACTTCTGGCGGTGGAGAATGTCATTGTACAGGCCGTATGCTGCAAGCGCGCATATATCCGCGGCGCATTCATCGCCTCCGGCTCCATGAGCGATCCGGATAAGTCCTATCATTTTGAGATTGTATGCGGGACTCTTAAGCAGGCGGAGTATTTAAAGAATATGATCAACAGTTTCGAGATGGATGCCAAGATTGTCAAGCGGAAGAAATCCTATGTGGTATATTTAAAGGAAGGATCGCAGATCGTAGACATACTGAACATCATGGAGGCCCATGTGGCCTTGCTGGAACTGGAAAATGTCAGGATTATGAAAGAGATGCGCAATACCGTCAACCGCAAGGTCAACTGCGAGACGGCCAACATTAACAAAACCGTCTCTGCCTCGGTCAGGCAGATGGAGGATATCATATATATAAGAGACAACATCGGTTTTGACAAGTTGCCTGATGGATTAAAAGACGTCGCCCTTACGCGTCTGACATATCCGGATGCAACGTTGAAGGAGCTTGGAGGGCTTCTGGAGAATCCGATAGGGAAATCCGGAGTGAACCACCGACTAAGGAAATTAAGTGAAATAGCAGAAAAGTTAAGGGAACAGTAAGGAGGAGCAATTCGTTATGATTAAGAAACCTGTTACTATTAAAAAGAACATGGCAATGGAAGACCGTCCGGTTGCGCATCTGGTACAGGAAGCGAGCCAGTATGCAAGCCAGGTATACATTGAGATGGAGGATAAGAAGATTAATGCGAAGAGTATTATGGGGATGATGAGCCTGAGCCTGCAGGAAGGCGAGGACATCACTGTAGTAGCAGAGGGAAAAGATGAAAAAGAGGCGGTTGCCGGAGTAGAAGGTTTCCTGACTACCCGGAAATAATACATAATCAAGCAACGTATAAAGGGCATGGGGATGCCCTTTTTATGATATAGGAAAAAAGAACTTGGAAGAAAGAGGGGTACGAATCATGAAACGTCTTCTGTTTATCTATAATCCACATGCGGGGAAGGAACTTCTGAAGCCAAAACTATCGGATATTATTGACATATTCGTAAAGGCGGGCTATGAAGTGGTGGCCTATCCCACCCAGTCATACCGGGACGCATACAGGAAGGTGTCAGAGTACGATTCGGATGAATATGACCTGGTAGTCTGCAGCGGTGGGGACGGGACTATCGACGAAGTGGTAACCGGGATGATGCAGAGAGACAAGCGGGATCCCATTGGCTATATCCCGACAGGAACGACCAACGATTTTGCCAATAGCCTGCATATCCCGAAAGGACTTCTTCGGGCAGCGGATAACGCGGTGAATGGCACGCTGTTTCCCTGCGATGTGGGAAAATTTAATGATGATATCTTCGTGTATATTGCGGCGTTCGGCCTTTTTACGGATGTATCCTATCAGACGAAGCAGGAGATGAAGAATGTGCTGGGGCATCTGGCGTATGTGCTGGAGGGAACAAAGCGTCTGTTCAATGTGCCGTCCTACCGGATCAAGGTGACCCACGATGGAGAGACGCTGGAAGATGAATTCATCTTCGGAATGGTGACCAACTCACGGTCAGTAGGAGGCTTCCGCAACATGATAGGCAAGCAGGTGGTCTTTGATGACGGCCTGTTCGAGGTTACATTGATTAAGACGCCGAAGAATCCGCTTGCCCTGCAGGAGATCGTGGCATCCCTTCTCATCGAGCAGGTGGATACCAAGCATATGTATTCTTTCAAGACCGGGCGCATTACTTTTGAATCCCTGGAAGAGATTCCATGGACGCTGGACGGCGAATTTGGAGGCGCCCACGATGAGGTTACGGTTGAGAACCTGAACAGGCAGCTTCGGATTATGGTTCCCGAAGAACATATCAGGGAACTGATGTCCAATCCAGAACTGCTGGAAGATGCCAAAGATGAATCTGTAAAAATGATAGAGTAAGAAAAGGATAAGAGTATGGAAAAGAGAGAAAAGTTTTCTTCCAGGCTGGGGTTCATACTGATCTCGGCAGGATGTGCGATCGGGCTTGGAAATGTATGGCGTTTCCCGTACATAACAGGAGAATATGGAGGAGGGGCATTCGTGCTGATGTATCTGTTCTTCCTGCTGATTCTGGGACTCCCGATAGTAGTTATGGAATTTTCGGTAGGAAGAGGCAGCCAGAAAAGTTCTGCCATGTCCTTTAATGCATTGGAGCCGGAAGGGAGCAAGTGGCATATATTCCGGTATTTTTCTATGGCTGCCAACTACCTTTTGATGATGTTTTATACCACCATCGGAGGCTGGATGCTGGCTTACTTTGTGAAGATGGCAAAGGGAGATTTTAAGGGGGCGGATACGAAGCAGGTAGAGAATATATTCGGTCAGCTGACCGGAGACCGCAATGAGATGCTATTCTGGATGATCCTGATCTCTGCGATCGGCCTTCTGATCTGCTCCATGGGGCTTCAAAAGGGCGTGGAACTGATAACGAAGATTATGATGTCAAGCCTTCTTGTAATCATGGTCGTGCTGGTGGCAAGAGCCGTAACGCTTCCGGGAGCCATGGATGGACTGAAGTTCTATCTTCTTCCGGATTTTGGAAAGATGGCAGAAAGCGGAATCAAAGAAGCGGTATTCGCCGCCATGGGACAGGCCTTCTTTACCCTCAGCGTAGGCGCGGGCTCTCTTGCCATATTCGGAAGCTATATCGGCAAAGAGAGAAGTCTTGCGGGTGAAGCGGTGAGCATAACTGCCCTCGATACGTTTGTGGCAGTCGTGGCAGGCCTGATTATCTTCCCGGCATGCTTTGCGTTCGGCGTCAATCCGGGGCAAGGGCCGGGGCTGGTGTTCGTGACGCTTCCCAATGTATTCCGCGAGATGGCGGGGGGAAGGCTGTGGGGAACCTTGTTCTTCCTCTTCATGACATTTGCCGCATTATCAACGATCGTTGCCGTGTTCCAGAACATTATCCAGTATGGACGTGATCTGTGGGGATGGACCTTGAAGAAGTCGGTTGCCATCAATGGCGTGCTGCTGATTCTGCTTGGCATTCCGTGCGTTCTGGGAATGACGGACTGGGCAGGATTTACGATCGGCGGCAAGAACATTATGGATATGGAGGATTTCCTTGTAAGTAATAACCTGCTTCCTCTGGGCTCCCTGGTTTACCTGTTGTTCTGCGTGACCAGATATGGCTGGGGGTGGGACAACTTTATTAAGGAAGCCAATGCAGGAAAAGGCCTGAAGGTGCCGGAAAACAGGGGAGTAAGAATCTATCTTACATTTGTGCTTCCGGTGATCGTGCTGTTCATTTTTATCCAGGGATATGCAAGCATGATATTCGGATAAAAAAATTGAAAAAATATGTAAAAAGTACTTGCCTGTTTTGTATTTGTTTGCTATAATAGGCAAGTACGATATGAGATGGCTCCCTGGTCAAGCGGTTAAGACGCTAGCCTCTCACGCTGGAATCAGGGGTTCGATTCCCCTGGGAGTCACTGAATAAGAATACCAAGAATTGACAATTGTTGATTCTTGGTATTTTTTTGTTGCTTATATAAATAACATTTGCTTTTACAGCGCAAAAGGATTGACAGGTTAAGAAATATATGAAAAAAAGTTACGCGAGAGCGTGGCTTTTTGTGTTTTTGCATGTATATGGGTTGCAAAAGTTGTGCAAATTTATGGTTTTTAGTGGAAATAGCAAAAAACTATTGACATTATGAAATATTATTTTATAATGAATTTATACAAAAGGCATAAGTGATTGCGGAAAAAGGCCTGGAAAAATTGTCATATTAGACAAAATGAACTGGTTGTACAAAGGAATTACAAAACAGGCTTGCCCAATTGCTGAAAAAAAATTTCTTTAAAGGAGGAGCAATTATGAAAAAGAAAACAGTCAAGAAAATGCTTTCGGCAGCACTTGTCGGCGCAATGGTATTATCACTTGCGGCATGCGGCTCAAAGGGAGACTCAAAAGACGAGGGCGGCGACAGCAAAGACGGCGTAACGCTTGAGTTCCAGCAGTGGTGGGGAGTTGAACTTCCGGATGGCGCTCTGGATGATATCTGCAAGGATTTCACCAAAGATACGGGCATCAACATCAAGCTTTTAAGCAACCCATATGCGGATACCAAGACTCAGATCGCGGCAGGCGCGGCAGCAGGAACCATGGCAGATGTAGTAGGCCTTGACGGATCCTGGGTTTACGATTTTGCAAAACAAGGCTCCATCGCAAACTTGACCGAGTTGATGGAAAAAGACGGATATGATGACAGCCAGCTGTCAGACCAGATTAAGTACGAAGGAAATACATATATGATTCCGGTAGTTAATTTTGCATATCCAATGTATGTAAACATGGACATTCTCAAAGCGGCAGGCGTGAATGAGGTTCCTACGACATGGGACGAGTTCATCACGGCATGCGAGGCTGTTAAGAAATATGACAGCAGCATCGCAGGATGGGCAATTCCATTGTCAACAGAGTCTCCAAGCGGCATCCAGAACCAGTTCATGAGCTGGCTGTGGGCATCCGGCGGTTCCATGCTAGAGGACGGCAAGCCGAACCTTACAGGTAATGCTGACCTTGAAAAGACGGTTGAATTCGTCAAAGAGTTAAATGACAAGGGCGTGATCGCAGAAGGCGCTTATGCAATGAAGGAATCCGATATGGTTGAAGAGTTTACCAATGGCCGTGTTGCATTCATGACGGATGGCGTATCCCATCTTACAACCATCAAGGAAGGCGCGCCGGATCTGAACTTTGACTTCATGAAGCTTCCTGTAATGGAAGGCTTTGACGGAGAGAGCGGAATGGATGTTGCCAACTGGGGAATCGGTATTGCGGACAACTGCGAGAACAAGGAAGAAGCAATGCAGTTTGTTGAGTATCTTATGAGTCCTGAAGTAAATGCAAAACTGTCTGAACTGGCAAATGCATTCCCCGGAAACTCTACAGCAGAGCCAGACTACTCTAAGAATGACGAACTGTTCCAGAAAGCATACGACCTCTTCCAGGAGTGCCACGCGATCAACGAATTTACGGGACTTCCAACATCTGAAGACCTGATGAGAAGTTTTGACGAGCAGTTACAGCTGTATCTTGACGGAGATACATCCTCTGCAGCAGATATGCTGAAAGCAACCCAGGATATTTGGGAGCCTGCATTCGAGTAAGAAGAACCGGCAAAAAGAACATAAGTGACAAAGAAATATGGGCTGTACGTGTCTGCGTACAGCCCTAACATCCTAAATGAAGGGGTTGAGATAAGTTGACGAAAGGAAAAAATAAAGTTATGACGACACCGGCAGGAAAACGTTCCGATATTTTTAAAAAGCAGGTAACGCCATACGTATATCTATTGCCAACCATTATTCTTATGCTCATATTGTTGATCATACCGATTATCATGGTTATCAGATATTCATTCTTTGATAACGTTATTATTAACAAGAATCCAACTTTCGTTGGCTTAGAGAATTTTGCGAAGGTATTGACAGATCCAACGTTTCTGGTTGCCATTAAGAACACGCTGTATTTTGTAATCATTAGTATTATCGCGCATCTGGTCATAGGCATGTTCTTTGCGATGCTCCTGAACACGCGCTACCTTGGGAACAAGACAAAGGGCATCTTCAGGGTGATCTATGCGCTGCCATGGATGTTTACGGCATCCGTTATTGCAATATTGTGGAAAATGATGATGAACCCGAATGGCATCATAAACTATCTGCTGCAGGCAGGAGGGCTGATCAGCCAGAATATTGAATGGCTGGGGTCCAGACAGTTTGCGCTGTTCGCGGTTACGCTTATTAATATATGGTCCGGATATCCTTTCTATATGATCAGCATATTGGCCGGACTTCAGGGAATATCCACAGATCTGTATGAGGCATCCGCCCTGGATGGAGCCAATGCAGTACAGACATTTACGCGTATCACGATCCCTCAGCTTAAGCCAATCTTGGTCAGCCTTCTTATGCTGGACTTTGTATGGACATTGCAGCAATTCGCATTAATCTGGATGACCACAGGAGGCGGGCCGATCAATGCGACGGAGACGATCAGTACGTATATATACAAACAAGGCTTCACGAAGTACCAGTACTCCATGGCCTCGGCCGGCGCGGTAATTCTGCTTGTTGTATGTACAATCATAGCAATCTTCTATGTTAGACAGCAGAAAGCGAGGGATTAAATATGATTGGAAAGAAAAAACTATGGGTAAAGATCGTAATCATTATATTGTTGGTAATCGGGGCATTATTCGCTGGTTTTCCAATTCTGTGGATGATTCTGAATTCCTTTAAGCCCAATTCGGAAATATTTGCCTGGCCGCCTACTTGGATCTCTAAGAATTTCAGCCTGGATGCTTATAAGGCGGTATTGACCGACCCGGAAAAGGTCCGGTTCTTTGTAAATAGTTATGTGATCGCGCTTACAGTGGTAGTTATTACCCTGGTCATCGGTATCCTTGCTTCTTATGCATTCAGCCGGTTTAACTTCCGGGGCAAAAGCACGATCAATACCATTATCGTCGCAGTACAGGCAATCCCGCCGATTACGCTGCTGATACCGTACTTAAGCCTGATCGTTACGATCAAGCTGTACAATACATATTGGGCATTGATTCTTACGTATCTGATATTTACGCTGCCGTATGCCATTCTGATGACGACAGGGTATTTTAATACCTTGCCGAAGGAACTGGATGAGGCAGTTATGATAGACGGAGGCTCCCGCTTCAAGGCGTTGTGGAAGATCCTTGTTCCAACATCCGTTCCGGGACTGGTTTCCGTGGGAATGTATACCTTCATGCAGGCGTGGAACGAGTATCTGTTCGCGCTGGCACTGACTAAGACGAACAATATGCGTACGGTACCGGTAGGAATCAACCTGCTGATGGGACAGCATGCGTATGAGTGGAGCCAGATGATGGCCATGAGCGTATTGGGCTCGCTCCCGATCTTAGTATTATTCCTCTTCTTCCAGAGATATTTCATTGCAGGTATGACAGCAGGATCAGTAAAGAATTAATACGAATTACGTAAATTGCAAGGCTCTGCAAAACAGCAAAGAAGATGGGGAAGGCTCCCATGTCGCGCTTTGGGTTTTGCGGGGCTTTTTTAAAAAGGGGATGAAGAGATGAAAGTATTGTCGGTGGGGATGATGTTCTGTGATATCCCGCTTTCGCCGGTACCGCAGAATATATTGTCAATTGACAACAGCAAGATCGAGCCTTCCGCACCGAGTACCGGCGGGGGTGCTCTGACAGTCTCGGTGGTCCTGTCAAGGCTTGGGGTATGCTCGGCCTTGATCGGAAGAGTCGGCAAAGATATGAATGGCCGGTTCCTGCTTGAAGAACTTCACAGGAACCAGGTGGATGTCAAGGACGTGATACAAGTAGAAGGACGCCATACAGCCGTATCCTATATTCTGATCGAGCCAGACGGGGAACGCCATTTCCTGGTGGAAAACAGTATCAACCAGACGCTAAGAAGCAGGGATGTACCGGATGCGGCAATCAAAGAAGCGGACATGGTGTTCTTTGGCAGCGCGCTTGCCATGCCGGGAATGACGGATGACGAGATCGCGGATCTGTTTGGAAGGGCCCATGACTGCGGAAAGATTACGGCAATGGACGCCAGCATTACACTGACCGGCGGCCCCAGGCGCAAGATGGACCTGATTAAGAAGACCCTTAAGGAGACGGATATATTTATACCAAGTTATGAGGAGGCGTCCTATTTGGCACAGCGATCCGACATCTATGGGATTATAGAGGAATTCCGAAAGTTTCCGTTAAAGATTTTTGGAATTAAGCTGGGAAAAGAAGGGTGCATCCTGACGGATTTTAAAGAACAGGTCAGGCTGCCGGCATATCCCGGAATCCGGGTGATGGACACTACCGGAGCGGGGGACTGCTTTATGGGAGGATTCCTGTGCGCCTATCTACAAGGCTGGAATCTTGAGAAAGCCGGGTGCTTTGCCAGCGCGGTATCCGCCCATGGAATCTCTAAGAAGGGCGCCAGCACCGGCGTGCCGGATTTTCAGACAGTACTGGATTATGTAGAAAAGCATGGAAGGCTTCTTACTTCGTGATATGAGGGGCAAGATGGACGTTACAGCCGTTTTCCCTTAGGTCATTGACAAAGAATGGCGCAGCCTTCTCGTTGGTGATAATATGGTCAAACTCGACGGAGGATGCAACCTTGATGACTCCCGGGTGGTTCAGCTTGGAGGCATCCGCCAGAAGGAAGGTCTCCGCGGATATATCCAGGGCGCGGCGCTTAAGCTCCACGTCTTCCATATAGCTGTCGGTGGCATGGAGGTCCTTCGTAATGCTGTGGCAAGAAAGAAATGCCTTAGTGGGCATGAAATTATCCAGGGCGGATAGTGCAAGCGTCCGGGTAGAAGACATGGTCGTATAGCTGAGCATGCCGCCCAGGCTGAACACATTCCAGTTAGGATTGTGCATGTTCGAGAGCGTCAGCAGCAGAGGAATGGAGTAAACCAGAAGGTTCAGCGGATACTGCTTGGGGATGAAGCGTATCAAATGCGTAACAGTAGAACTGTTGTCCAGAAAAATGGTATCCCTCTCCTGAATAAATCTGGCGGCATAGGCGCATAAGTCCGATTTTTCGGTTCGGTTAGCCTTCTCGCGGGCAGTGTATGGAAAGTCCAGGCTTGTCAGGCTGGCATCCGGAAGGATGGCCCCGCCTCTTGTCTTGACAAGGCGGCCCTCCTGGGCCAGACGGTTTAAATCACGGCGGATCGTCTCCCTGGAAATATTCAGGGCGGAAGATAGTTCCGCGGAACTGATGCGTCCCTTTTCCGTCAGCAGACGCATGATGTTATTATAACGTTCTTCTGCATAAATCATTGAATCGTACCTCTCATAGAATTATAAATTCAAGTCATGCCAGGGATGTCGAAAATACTAGTACTATTATAGCATAACTGAGAGCTGCGTATCTATAAAACGGCAGTTATTTTACAACATTAAAGGAGAGCAATCATGTTAAAAACCAATTTTGTACCAATGAAAGAAGCATTGAAAATAGCGGATGAAAGGGGTATCGCGCTGGGCGCGTTCGAATTCTGGTCTTTTGAAGTGGCCCGCGCTGTCGTAGAGGCTGCGCAAGAACTGGACGTTCCGGTCATCCTTCAATGCGGCATGCTGGAGATTGGCCGGATGGGCGGAATGGAGGAGACGGTGCAGACCGCATATATGGCAAGCAAAGACGCAGCAGTACCGGTGGTGCTCCATCTGGATCATGCCACTACATATGAAGACTGCAACCGTGCGATCAACGCAGGATTTTCTTCCGTCATGATTGACGCGTCGGCACTGCCTTATGAGGAGAATGTCGCCCTCACCCGCAAGGTGGCAAGGCGCGCCCATCCATTTGGCGTTACGGTGGAAGGGGAACTGGGACGTCTGGTAGGGGAAGAAGGGGATATCATCGTAAAAGGGCCGGAAGCGGCGCAGACGGATCCCGAAGAGGCCAGAAAATTCGTTTTAGAGACTCAGGTAGACGCGCTGGCAGTATCCATTGGGACTGCCCATGGGCAATATACATTCGAGCCAAAGCTTAATATAGAAAGGCTGCGTAATATTAGGAAGGCTGTAGACCGTCCGATCGTGCTTCACGGAGGCTCGGGCACGCCTATGGAACAAGTGCAGGAGGCGATCCGCCAGGGAATACGCAAAGTAAACATCTGCACGGATATCCAGGTTGCCATGGGCGAAGCCTATGTGAAGACCGTACAGTCGGAAGGATTCAGATACTCCTGCCAGAACCTGTGGGGGCCGGCAGAAGCAGCAGCAAAAGAGGTGGTAAAAAGCAAGATCAGGTCCTTTGCGTTAATGGACTAAAGAAAAGAGGTGAGAAAGATGGTGTTGGAACAGAAGTACCAGGAGGCATATGACGCGCTTGATGAGACCGTGCGTCAACGGACGAGAAACGGGCGCTATACGGCGCTGGGCTATACCAGTAATCTGGATCTGCTGTGTGACTTTAAAGTGGAGCGGCTAAACGAACTTCTGGAGCGGCATATGCCGGACTGCGTGCTGTCCGAGATGAAGGTGGCAGATGAGATAGAGACGATGGAAGATCTTCTGGGGACGGTAGTATATTACTGTATCCGCGGAATCGGGGGCGAGGCAGATGTAAAGAATACGAAACTGGTAGAAGAGAGTTTTCATTTTGACTATGGAATGGGAGGCACGGCAGTACAGGCTGCCATGGCTCTGGCCCAGCTTAGCTGCCCGTCGATCGTCCATCTGACGGACGATTCCAAAGAAGTCTGCCAGATCCTGAGATCTCCGTCTATCTATGCGGTTTCCCAGGATGGAAGGCTGATACATACGGATGAGGTCATTCAGACGAATGAGCAGGAGATTCATTTTATCATCCAGTTCAAGAAAGGGGATAAGATCTGCCTGGGAGGCCAGGAGGCTGTCATTCCCTGCTCGAACAGGCTGATCATCACGAAGATTACCGTGAATGAGTTCGTTCCCTTCTCAAAGCCCTATTTTGAATGGATCGAGCGCAACGGGACGGACATAAGCAGCAACGTGCTGTCCAGTTTTAACGCGCTGCTGGATCCGCAAGTGCTAAAAGAGCATCTGGAATATGTAAAAGGGCATGTGGCGAAGTACAAAGAAGCGAATCCGGATGGAATCGTATTTTTTGAGGATGCGCATTACCATGACTATGCCGTCCGGAAACTATGCCTGGAAACTGTGTATTCCTGCGTGGATATCGTAAGCCTGAACGAAGAAGAACTGAAGTATACGCTGAAGGAAATGTATGACTTTGATGTGGACATCGAGGATATCATCTCCTGCGTAGAAGGTGCCAGATTCATCCGCGCAAAATTCGGAATCCAGAAGGGCGTCATCGTCCATACCAAGGATTATTCCATGTATGTAGGCGATCCTTTGAAGGCAGATATTGAGAGAGGGCTCATCTATGGGAATCTGCTTGCCACGGCCAAAGCTAAGAACGGCTGGTATGGCACAAAGGAACAGATCCGGGAAGTGCTGGATTTTGAACTAAGCCCAAAAGGCGTAGAGAACTATGAGAAGGTGAAGGCCAGCCCATTTGCCGGGGAAGTAACGCTGGTACCGTCCAAATATATTGACAAGCCGAAGTATACCATTGGGCTTGGTGATTCCTTTGTGGGCGGAGTGCAGATGTGCTTTTGAGTATGAAATAGAATTTTATTGTAAAAAGGATAGAAAAAGAAATTTTATTTCATAAGAATGTTGACATGGCCTATTTTGAGGTCTAGAATAGCAAGTATAAAAAATATTATTTTATGGAGGAAGAGAATTATGTTAATGAATATGAAGGAATTGTTGGCGGTAGCAAACGAGAATAATTTTGCAGTACCTGCATTTAATATCAGTGATTATTCTATGTTTAACGGTATCATGGAAGCGTCTGAGGAAAAGAACGCGCCGGTAATCATCGCGATTCACCCTGACGAGTTAAGCCATATTGGTACAGACATGGTAAAAGCCATCATTGAGAAAGCGCACAAGGCAACGGTTCCGGTTTGCATTCATCTGGATCACGGCGCATCCTTCGAGCAGGTGATGACCGCCATTCAGGCAGGATTCACATCCGTTATGATCGATGGCTCCAGCCTTCCGTTCGAAGAGAACATCGAAGCATGCAAGAAAGTGGCAGAGGCGGCTCATGCAGTAAACGTATCGGTAGAAGGCGAGCTTGGAACGATCGGATCCACAGATGCGGAAGCGGAAGCAGGCGCGAATGTGATCATCTATACGAACCCGGATGATGCCGTTAAGTTTGTGGAAGCATCCGGCGTTGATACGCTGGCGATCGCTATCGGAACATCCCATGGCATCTATCCAAAGGGAATGAAGCCAGAACTGAAGCTGGATCTGTTAAAAGAGATCAAGTCAAAAGTATCCATCCCGCTGGTACTTCACGGAGGCTCCAACAATCCGGATGCAGAGATCGGACAGTCCGTAACGCTGGGCGTGAATAAAATTAACATTTCAAGTGACATAAAAGTGGCATATTATGATAAAATGAGAGAAGTACTAGCTGACAAGGGCTTAAGAGAGCCTAATACGATCCAGCCGCCATGTATTGCAGCAATGAAAGAAGTTGCATTCCATAAGATTGAATTATTCCAGGCAGATGGAAAGGCAGCTCTGTACTAATACATATTATTTGAGGTGTCAAAGTTGAGTAAAAAGAACATTCTGGACAGAGAGGTGCTCGAAGTCATCAAAGAGCAGTATGATCATATCTTTTCGGCGGAAAGGAAAGTGGCGGACTTTGTATTGCAGAATCCGCAGAAAGCGGTGGATTCTAACGTATCCGAGCTGGCGAAGCAAAGCGGGGTAAGCGATGCGACTGTAGTCAGGATGTGCCATCACATCGGCTATACCGGATATTACCAGTTCCGTATTTCCCTTGCGAGGGATCTGGGGAAGAAGCAGTATGGCAGTTCGGCGCTGGCTGAAAGCAGGGATGCCGTGGAGAAACTGTTCCAGGAGTATGCGCAGACGATGCTCGCCATCGGCTCAAGGATTGACGCGGATGTGATGTGGAACTGCGTGAATCTTCTGAAGACCTGCAAGGAGGCGCATATCATGGCCGTAGGAAATACGAGCCCTCTGGCCCAGTATATGGGATTCAGGCTGGGAAGGCTGGGAATCAAGAGCACATACAATGTTGCTGCAGAATACTTCATGAATCACGTGAATCTGGCGGACGAGGATGACCTTCTGATAGCCATATCGCAGTCAGGAACATCAAGACAGGTCATCCAGGGACTGGAACTGGGAAAAGAGAAAGGACTTAAGAGCATAGCGATCACGGCATTTGCACAGTCCCCGGTGTCGAACCTTGCAGATTATGTACTCCTTTCTACCGGTAAGGAGGAGCCGTTCAGTTTCTATAAAGGGTATGCTCATATGAATGAGACCGCGGTGATCGACGCGCTTCTTAACTTTGTCACGAATGAGGAATTGATCAAGACTACGCAGGCAGACAAGCCAGAGATGATATTATCAGAATATAAGGTATAATCCGTACTCTGCTTTTTGAGCATATATGGAGGAGGAAATATTACTATGAAACGTTCAAGAATCAATCAAGTTATAAAAGATATGGAGCAATTAATCAAGGAGCATGGGTTTGAGATGCCGCCTTTTGCGGCATGGACCGCAAAGGAGTGGCAGGATATCGGCCATGAATACGACGAGATCCGTGACAATAAGCTGGGCTGGGATATTACGGACTTTGGCCTTGGCAAGTTTGATGAGGTCGGATTCTCGTTATTTACGATCCGTAACGGCAACCAGAAGATGCCGGAGAAATATAAGAAGACTTATGCGGAGAAGCTTCTGATGCTCTATGAAGGACAGACGGCGGCAATGCATTTTCATGCCAGCAAGATGGAGGACATCATCAACAGAGGCGGCAATGATGTCTATATTACGGTGTACAACGGAACGCCGGATGAGAGGATGCTGGATACGGATGTGACCGTATGCTCCGATGGAAAGACCAGCCAGGTTCCGGCGGGCACAAAAGTGCTTCTGAAGCCCGGACAGAGCATCACCATCACGCCGTATATGTACCATGACTTTATCGTGCCAGAGACCGGCGGCCCGGTCCTTCTGGGCGAAGTGTCCATGTGCAACGACGATGACAATGACAATTTCTTCTATAATAAAGAAGTGGGACGCTTCCCGGCGATCGAGGAGGACGAAGCGCCATACCGCCTGCTGTGCAACGAATATCCGCAGGCAAAATAGTCAGGAGGCACATACATGGAATATCAGCTGGATAACGGATGCCTTCGCTTGCTGGTGTCTTCCTGCGGCGCGCAGATGCAGGCAATTGAAAAGGACGGCGCGCAGTACTTATGGGACGGCAATGAAGAATACTGGCCGGAGCGCGCGCCGCTTCTGTTTCCCTTCGTGGGAAGATTTACGGAGGGCAAGTATCGGCTGGATGGGCAGGAGTATGAGATGGATATCCATGGGTTCGCCCGGAAACTTCCATTTCAGGTGACGGAGCAGACGAAGGAAAAGATCAGTTTGGAACTGCGGGACAGCCAGGAGACGTATGCATCCTATCCTTATCATTTTGTATTGCAGGTATCATATACGCTGCAGAAAAACAAGATCGGGATTGAGTACCAAGTGCGGAATCTTTCAGATAAGACGATGTATTTTGGAATCGGAGGGCATCCGGGGTTCCGGGTTCCGCTGGAGAATGGCCTGGATTTTGAAGATTACTATCTGGAATTCGCGAAAGAGTGTCGCCCGGAGCGCGTGGGGCATACGAAGGCCTGCTTTTTAAGCGGCGTGAATGAAGAATTCCCGTTGGAAGATGGCCGGATTCTGAGGATGAGCCACGATCTGTTTGACGATGACGCGATCGTGCTTGCGCATATGGCAGACGTGGTCGCATTAAAGTCTGATAAGGGAAGCCGGCAGGTAAGGGTAGCCTATCCGGACCTGCCCTATCTTGGACTCTGGCATGCGCCCAATACGGACGCGCCTTATATCTGCATCGAGCCATGGACGTCCCTTCCATCCAGGCAGGGAGTCGTGGAAGACTTCCAGTATAAAAGCGATCTAATAAGACTTTGGCCTGGAAGGTCATATGTAAACTTTTGGAGTATTACAATAGAATAGCAGGCCTAGAAAAGCGGACAGTTCTGGCTGTCCGCTTTTTGCCTGTCCGGATATTGGAAATATATTAGAAAAACCTATATGCCGGATGAAAAGCGTGGTATAATTTAAAAAAGAATCCAGGATAGACAGAAGGAGGGCGTATATGCAGAAGATATTTAAGAAATATACGATAATCATCATATCAATCGCAGTTCTGTCTATTCTTGTCATTAATTTCTTCCTATCTGCTAAAAGTCTGGAAAAGCAGCAGTTTAACACCTTCAGCGTAAAGATTGGCCAGGTGATCCAGACGATGGAGCGCAACCAGTCTGAACTAGAATCTATCACCGAGAACCTGGATGAAGATTACCTGACCCGCGCCAAGGCGGCTGCCTATGTGGTGGAGAAGAATCCAAGCGTCTTGGAAAGCGTGGAAGAAATTCAAAATCTGGCCGAACTATTGAATGTCGATGAACTTCATGTGTCAGACAGCGCGGGCATTATAGCCTATTCTTCCGTACCCCGGTATATTGGACTGGATTTTCACGGTGGAAAGCAGATGCGGGGATTCCTGCCCATACTGGAAAGCGATGCCGAAGACGAATATGTCATCCAGGAGGCGCAGCCTAATACGGCGGAAGGAAAGATGATGAAGTATGTAGGCGTTTCCAGAAAAGGAATAAAGGGGATCGTCCAGGTAGGCTTAGAGCCGGTAAGACAGCTGGAAGCCCAGGAAAAGAACACCTATGACTACATATTTTCCAGATTTCCTACCGAACAGGGGGAGGAATTCTTTGCCATAGACACGAAGGACGGTTCCGTGATCGGATATACCGAGGGCATGGAGGAGGCTGACGAAGCGCAGACCTACAGCGTAAGCAGTCTGAAAAAGTATGAAGATGGCGGTTACTGGAAGGATGATAATGGAGAGAAAAGGTATATTGTTACAAGGATGTATGACCACGTGCTGATCGGAGCGTCCATCTCCGAAGCCGTACTGTACCAGCCTTTTTGGAGAAACATCCTTCTGACATTCCTGTATCTTGCCCTCGTGGAAGTCATAGCGGTTATCCTGTTGAATTATCTGGTAAAGCAGAAGGTGGTCAGCGGCATCCATCATATTCTGGAAGATCTGTCCCACATTACCAAAGGGGATCTGGACACGAAGGTGGAAGTGGGCGGCAATCCGGAGTTCCAGGATCTGAGCGATGGCATTAATACCATGGTCAATAGCATCGTCAGGACGACGGACCGCATTTCAAAGATTATCGACATCGCGGAGATTCCGCTGGCGGCATTCGAATATCAGGAGGATATGAAGGATGTGTTTGTGACGTCCCGCCTGAATGAACTGCTTGATCTTCCGAAGGAGGAAGTAGAGCGGATATCCAGAAGTCCGGGCCAGTTCCTTGAGATGATCCGCACTATTATGAAGAGCCCGATTGAAGGCGAGCCGGATGTATTCTGTATCCATGATAAGAAATATATACGCATCCATCTATCGGTGGATGACGGCCATTATCTTGGCGCCGTCCTGGACGCGACGAAGGAAGTGCTGGATAAGAGGAGGATGTTCTATGAAAACAATCACGACCAGCTGACCGGACTAAGCCGTTACGCTTACTTTAAATATCAGGCTTCCCAGTGGATGGAGCAGATGGAGAAGGATGAAATATGTGCGGCTGTGATGATGGATCTGGATGAATTCAAGCGGATCAACGATACGTATGGACATGACGTGGGCGATAAATATCTGGAGAGTTTCGCAGCTTTGCTAAAGGGGCTGCCACAGGAGCACTGCCTCGTATCCAGAAGATCCGGAGACGAGTTCTGCATCTTTATCTGTGGATTCCAGGATATCAGCGAGATACAGAAGATTCTGAAAGAACTGTGGAGAAAGCTTAGAGAAGAAGAGGCAGTGATCACGCAGGATGTGATCCGCAAGATCAGGGCTTCAGGGGGCGTGGCATATGCCCGGGGCCAAAGCCGGCTGCTGGAAGACCTGCTTCTTGAAGCAGATCAGGCGCTCTATGAAGTGAAGCGGGAGAATAAGGGCCTTTTCAAGGAGTATGATGCGGACAAATGCCAAGAAGTTTAAGGATGTCTTTGTTCTTGTCTTTTCCCGGGTAATGAGATATAATAAAAAAAGCGAAACTTAATACATGCCGTGCGGGTGTCAAGGCATCTTGTGAAGGCAGAGGAATTGGAGGAGTTTTATATGTTAGTATCAGCAAAAGAGATGCTTGAAAAAGCAGTCGAAGGCCACTATGCAGTGGGACAGTTTAACATCAACAATCTGGAATGGACAAAGGCTATTCTTCTTACAGCAGAAGAGTGCAAGTCACCCGTTATCCTGGGCGTGTCCGAGGGTGCAGGCAAATATATGACAGGATTCAAGACAGTATCCGCTATGGTAGCTGCCATGATCGAAGAACTTGGGATCACGGTACCGGTTGCGACACATCTGGATCACGGCACATATGACGGATGCATGAAGTGCATAGAGGCAGGCTTTACCTCCATCATGTTCGACGGATCCAAATATCCGATCGAAGAGAATGTTGCAAAGACAAAAGAACTGATCGCCATCTGCAGAGAAAAAGGAATGTCTATCGAAGCAGAGGTCGGAGCGATCGGCGGAGAAGAGGACGGCGTTATCGGACAGGGTGAATGCGCGGATCCTCAGGAATGCAAGATGATTGCTGATCTGGGCGTTGACATGCTGGCAGCAGGAATCGGCAATATCCATGGAAAGTATCCTGAGAACTGGGCCGGATTAAGTTTTGACACTCTGGATGCGATCCAGAAGCTGACCGGAAAGATGCCATTGGTACTGCACGGAGGTACGGGGATTCCGGATGACATGATTAAGAAGGCGATTGATCTTGGAGTGGCTAAGATTAATGTTAATACAGATTGCCAGTTATCTTTTGCAGATGCTACACGCAAGTACATCGAGGCTGGAAAAGACCTTGAAGGAAAGGGCTATGACCCACGCAAGCTTCTTAAGCCAGGCGTAGATGCGATCATGCAGACTGTAAAGGAAAAGATGGAATTATTCGGTTCAGTTGGAAAAGCTTAATTGCTGAAGAATGAAATTTTTACTTGCCTTTTTCGACTGATTGAGGTATACTAACAGGCGTAAAGAGAACAAAGGCGTTCCAACCAGAAGTTGGAGTGCCTTTTTCTAATTATCCTCCGGACTGGAATTTTCGGAGGGACGGATATTAATTCATACTAAGACAGATAAGAAAGGAAACGCAAAGATATGAGTGAAGCATTAAATGTAGCTGACATTTTTGGCGAAGATGTTTTTAATGACACGGTCATGCAGGAACGACTTCCCAAAAAAGTCTATAAGGATCTGAAAAGGACGATTGAAGAAGGCAAGGAATTAGACCTTGCGACAGCAGATGTAATTGCGCATGAGATGAAGGAATGGGCAATTGAAAAAGGAGCTACTCATTACACTCACTGGTTCCAGCCGCTGACTGGCGTAACAGCAGAAAAGCACGACTCATTCATCTCCGCGCCTCTGGATAGCGGAAAAGTCCTGATGAGTTTTTCAGGAAAAGAACTGATCAAAGGCGAGCCGGATGCATCTTCTTTCCCGTCGGGGGGACTTCGCGCCACGTTCGAGGCAAGAGGCTATACGGCATGGGATTGTACGTCGCCTGCATTTGTAAGGCACGATGCTGCCGGAGCCACACTTTGCATTCCTACAGCATTCTGTTCCTATACAGGAGAAGCCTTAGACCAGAAGACGCCGCTTCTTCGTTCCATGGAAGCAATCAATGAGCAGGCGCTTCGGCTGATTCGTTTATTTGGGAATACGACATCCGTGAAAGTCACTCCATCCGTTGGACCGGAACAGGAATACTTCCTGGTTGACGCCAAGAAGTTCCAGGAGAGGAAAGACTTGATCTATACGGGACGTACCCTGTTTGGAGCCATGCCTCCAAAGGGTCAGGAACTGGATGACCATTACTTCGGAACGATCCGCCAGAGAATCGCCGGATTCATGAAAGACGTTAATATCGAACTGTGGAAGGTTGGCGTATCTTCCAAGACTCAGCATAACGAAGTGGCACCGGCGCAGCACGAGCTTGCACCAATCTATTCGAAGGCTAACGTGGCAGTCGACCACAACCATCTGGTTATGCAGACATTGAAGAGGGTAGCCTGCCAGCATGGCATGAAATGCCTGCTGCATGAGAAGCCATTTGCTGGCGTGAATGGTTCCGGAAAGCATAATAACTGGTCCCTTACCACAGATGATGGGAAGAACCTGCTGGAGCCAGGAAAGACGCCTCATGAGAATATCCAGTTCCTGCTGGTGCTTACGTGTATCTTGAAAGCGGTGGATGAACACGCGGATCTTCTGCGGGAGTCTGCGGCTGACCCGGGCAATGATCACAGGCTGGGAGCGAATGAAGCGCCTCCTGCAATCATCTCGGTATTCCTTGGAGAGCAGCTGGAAGATGTGATCGAGCAGCTGGTCGTTACCGGAGAAGCCACACACAGCATTAAGGGCGGAAAACTGGAGACAGGCGTCAGAACGCTGCCGGACCTGGCAAAGGATGCCACAGACCGGAACAGGACGTCTCCATTTGCATTTACAGGCAATAAGTTCGAATTCCGTATGGTTGGCTCCCGGGACTCTGTGGCCGGGCCAAACGTGGTGATCAACACGATCGTAGCAGAGGCGTTTAAAGAAGCCTGTGATGTGCTGGAAAGTTCGGATGACTTTGATATGGCTGTGCATGATCTGATCAAGAAATACGCGTATGAGCATCAGCGCATCATATTTAACGGAAACGGATATTCTGATGAATGGGTCGAGGAGGCGGGAAGAAGAGGACTCCCGAATATCCGCTCCATGGTAGAGGCGATTCCGGCGCTTACCACGGAGAAGACCATAAAAATGTTTGAAGAATTCAAGGTATTTACCAGGGCGGAACTTGAATCCCGCGCGGAGATCAAGTTTGAGAATTATTCAAAGGCTATCAATATAGAAGCCCGCACGATGATCGATATGGCAAGCAAGCAGATCATCCCGGCGGTCATCAAATACACGAAGACGCTTGCGGATACGGTGATCAGCGTGAAGGAAGCCGGTGCGGACGCATCCGTGCAGGCGGAACTTCTTACGGAAGTGTCCTCTCTTCTGAATCAGACAAAGAAGGCTCTGGAAGCGCTTATTGCAGTGACGGATCAGGCTTCCTCCATGGAGGAAGGGGCAGACCAGGCAAGATTCTATCACTCTGACGTGGTGCCAGCCATGGCAGCGCTGCGTGCGCCGGTAGACGAGCTGGAAATGATCGTAGACAAAGAAGCATGGCCGATGCCATCCTACGGCGATCTGATCTTCGAGGTATAACATCTTAATAAAGAGATTAGAAAAATTTAAGAACCTTGGACTTGGAATAGACATAGGGATGTGATATTCTAAGTGCAAGGTTTTTACTTATTAAGATTATGGTACGGCTACAGCCGGGAATCCGTCTGATGCATATGTAGGAGGATGTTCATGACAAGAAGCGAGTTTTTAAATAAGTTAAAGGAAGCTTTGGCAAATGACCTGAGCGGTCCGGTAATACAGGAGAATGTTGATTATTACAGCGGCTATATTGCGGATGAGGTCAGGAAGGGAAGAAGCGAGCAAGAAGTCGTTGCGGAACTGGGGGATCCATGGGCGATTGCCCGCACGATCATAGAGTCTGTGGAGATACAGGGGAATACCCAGGAAGATTACGGATACGAGCCTAAAAAGCAGAATTATGACCAGAGACAGCAGGGCGGGGCAGGACAAGTCCACATATTCGGCCTGGATACCTGGTGGAAGAAACTACTTCTGGTTCTGGGAATTGTCGGCGTGTTCATGCTGGTTATCGCTGTGATCGGCGGCATATTCAGCCTTCTTGCGCCGATTCTTGTACCATTGATCCTTGTGATTATCGTATTCAGGATCATTGGCAGCCGACGATGAGGCCGATAATATAGAATAAAATAAAAAAGTAAAAGAC
>ERZ791934.69-NODE-69-length-127684-cov-11.915717_pt1 | contig 127684 bp, 120 predicted proteins | sample MGYA00510125_ERZ791934 | MGnify/ENA primary metagenome ERZ791934 (study PRJEB30046, sample SAMN00993240) | human gut metagenome | study: EMG produced TPA metagenomics assembly of the A metagenome-wide association study of gut microbiota in type 2... | reverse complement strand
AGATTGCACAGGACGCAATCTAAGGACCGGCGTTTTTAGAAGGCCTTTGCAGGGTTCATAGACTCACCGGAAGGGAATCCACAGCGGGAAGCAGGTCGGCAGCCAGGAAGTACGGCACAGGCGGAAATTGAAATTATACAAATACTATTACAGGTATGGACTTGACGGAATGAGGATTAGCCCTGATAATAGGAGTATAAAAATATCCGGGAAAGAGAGCGGGAGGAAACGGTTTGGCAGTGCGGAAAAAAAAGAAAAAAACAGGCAGATTCAGTATTTTTTTTCTGACGCTGATCATTACAATCTCGCTTGGCAGCGCGGTGCTTCTTGTCAGCTGGGCTTTTCTGGGAAACGAAGGGATAGCTTTGGCGGCTGTCTCCGTGGAAGGGGAGGTTATCTCCTTTTTTAATGGGGAAACAGCAGAAGCGGCGGAGGATGTGAAGGAAGATACCGGGAAGTATGCGGATATCCTGGCTGATCCCGATACGATGGCGGCGCAGAATATTTATGCAGTAACCCCATCGGCGGAGGGTGAGATCTCGCTTGTATTTGCCGGTGACATTCTGTTCGACGACGGCTATGCTGTTATGGCTAAGATGAAAAGCAGGGGAAAAGGGATAGACGGCAGTATTGCCCCGGAGCTTTTAGAGCAGATGCGCGGAGCGGATATTTTTATGGTAAATAATGAGTTTACCTATACGAAAAGGGGAAGCCCGACCCCGGGTAAGACATTTACCTTCCGGGCGGATCCGGCTTATGCGTCATATCTGATTGATATGGGTGCGGATCTGGTATCTCTTGCCAATAATCATTCCTATGACTATGGAGAGGTATCCCTCACGGATACGCTGGATACGCTGCAATCCATAGGCATGCCCTATGTGGGGGCCGGCAGTAACCTGGAAGAAGCCGTAAAGCCTGTTTCCTTTATAGCAGGCGATGTGAAGATCGCGTTCCTTTCCGCAACGCAGATAGAGCGGGTGGATAATCCGGATACCAAAGGGGCGACGGAGAACTCGCCCGGAGTATTCCGCTGCCGGAACGTGGATATGCTGCTTGAAGAAGTTACAAGGGCGAAGGCAGAAAACGATTTCGTGGTGGTTTATATCCATTGGGGAACGGAAAGCACCTCAGAGCTTGACTGGGCCCAAAAGGAACAGGCGCCCAAGATAGCCGCGGCGGGAGCTGATTTAATCATCGGAGACCATCCCCATGTGCTGCAGGGGATCACTTATTACGGGGAAACTCCCGTAATTTACAGCCTGGGAAATTTCCTGTTTAACTCCAAAACACTGGACACCTGCCTGGTTAAGGTTACACTTGACAGTGAAAGCGGAGCACTGAAGAACTTTCAGTTCATTCCGGCACTTCAGAAGGATTGTTATACCTCCCTGCTTGCCGGCAGTGAAAAAGACAGGGTAATCCGTTATATGCAGAGCCTTTCTCCGGAGGTTTTGATTGACGGAAACGGGTTTGTGACCAAACCCTAATTACATAAAAAACAACAGATACGAGGGGAGAAATGAATATGCTGGAGACATTGAAGAAAAAATCCGGAAAATCACGGCTTACCAGAGCGATAGTATCCATAATCGTTGTAATTGGTCTGCTGGCTTTGACAAAATTTGCAATTTTTGATGTGATCACCGGACCGACAAAACTTGACCTTACATCATCTCCGGATGCTTATGAAGGGAAATACGTTACCATTGATGTGGAAAATTACCTTACGGATTATGTGGAACACAGCACCACAACCACCAATACCTCATCGGGAAGCAAAAGCACCAGGATAGACGGCAACAGCTATATTGTGTTCAATTCATTTGATGATTATGAGCAGAATGCTTCCATTTGGTATTATTACAGTATTTACATGAATAAGAATATGCAGTCCGATCTTAATAAAAAGATCGATAAGACCTGGGATTACTGGTTTGATGAAACCGGGACGGTAGCGCCTCCGGAGACAACTACGGTTACCGGTACCTGGACGAGACTCAGCTCACAGCTGGAAAGATACTATAAGGAAACGCTGGATGAAATGGGCGTGGAAGAAAGTGAATATGATGTAATTTACCTTTATACTGTGGATACGGCCAAAATCGGCGGACAGGCGGTAAGCTTTTTCTGGGTCTGCATGGTGGTGTCTCTTGCATTCCTTATTTACTTTATCTACAATATAATAAACTATTTCAACAGCAGCTATGCTTCTTCCATCAATGCATACCTGAGGGATAATTCCCTGGTATCCATAGCCGCGATTGAGTCGGATTTCTCCCAGGCCCATCCCGTTGGGAACAGTCTGTGGGTAGGAAGAAAATGGACGGTGTATATGGATGGCCCTAAAGCGAAAATTCTGCCGAACAGCGAATTGGTATGGGGATATTATTACAGACGGACAGGAAGAAACAGTGTAAGCCAGATGAAGCTTTATACGACAGCAAGGAAAATTTTTGCAATTAATCTTTCTGAATCACATACCCAGGAGGCGCTTAAGTTCTATGGAGAAGAGCAGCCTCAAATGGTTATCGGCTACAGCAAAGAGCTGGAAACCTGCTATCAGAAAAATTATGACCAGTTCCTGAATATCAAGTATAATCCGGCTAAAAATATGGAACAGGCGGATCCTTATTTCCGCGATGGCGGTGACAGCAGTTATTAATACTTACGGGCGGCGGCACAGCGGACATACAGGAGTGTCTGTCCGGCGGCCGCGCCGGGGTTCTGTCGGCGGGGGGGATGACTCCACCCGCCGCTTTTCATGAGGATAGCATATGGAACAGTCAAAATATACTTTTCATTTTACGGAAAAAGAATTACGTGAATTCAGCTTCCGGGCGGTGGCAGATGTATACTGCAAACGTCCTTCCCTGTGGCTGATTCTGCTTATCCTTTGTGCGGTGGATTTCTTAATCGTCCCTGTGTTCAGCATTGTCCTGTTGATTTTTTTGCTTTCAGCAGTTGCCTTTGATGTGGTGCGTACATGCCGTTTCCTGAAAAAAGAACATTTGTTGGAAAGGCGCATCATGTGGGTGGAGGATGGGATGCTTAAGTGCAGTGCATTCGGCTATTCTGAAATACCGTGCAGCCGCATTACCGCAATCCGGAAAACAAGAAATATACTCATGCTGGGATATCCCCAGGCAAAAAAACGTTTTGCATGGTATCCCATGCCGCTGCGGGTGTTTGAAAATGAGCAGGAGCTGGAAGCGTTTCTGAATCTGATCCGTAATCCTGCCAATTATGCACCTTTTCCGGATGCCATGGGAAGAGAGATACAGGCAATGGATCCGGGACAGCAAACAGCGTCTTCCGGGGAGCAGCCGGGTACGTTTCGTTTTTCCTTTTTTATGGAACAGGAAAAATGGATATGGATATACAGGGAGGCCATAGGGGTGATTAACGGGGGAACCCTTGGATTTCCCCGCAGCCAGATGCTGGTGACAGGAATATATGCCGTAATTTTTATTGTGGGAACGCTGTGCTGGTACCTTTTTACCGACGACCCCAACGCATGGTTTCCGGTCATATTGTTTGTGCTTCTGTTTTCCGCAAATTTGGTAAAATGGAAGGGAAATCCGGAACAGGGCATACGCCGCCGCCTCAAGGCGGGAGATGTGCAGAATGATATTTATGGCCCGTGGGAAATCGAATTGATGGAAGACGGCATTATTGAGAGGATTGGCGGCGGAAGCAAGAGCTTTCTGCCCTGGGAGGATTTCGGCTGGGTTGTGGAAACGGAATATTTGTTTTTCCTGTTTAAAAGGAACCGGACACAGTTCATTCCCATTCCCAAGGAAAACATGGTGAGCGCCGTGCAGGCGGCCGACATGTGCGCCTTGTGCGGCAGCAAAGGCCTTGTCTATACTCCGGGGAAACGCGCAAAATACTGGCCGGGCTGGGTGCTCGGCATAGTGATCGGTATCCTGATGCTGCTTGTAGTGCTGGGCGCTGCCGGGTTCGTGCTGTACAGAAATACGCGCCTGATCCGGGAAAGCCTGGAAAACCCCGTATATGAAACAGTCCCGGGCTGGGAAGAGGAATTCCGGCCGGAAGATTATCCGGAATATGTGCCTTTGGATACGCAGGTAAAAGTACTTTCATCCATGGGGCTGGAAGTGCCGGAGGAAACGGTGGAGTCTGCCCGTTCCGTTATGGAAGAACAGAGGATGCGTGCATATGTGGAAGGCTATCCTTATACATGGATTCTGAGCGGCATGGGCGCGCCCTCCTATGATGAAGACTGGAATATTGACGGCTATTCACAGGAACTGTTCTGGTTTGATTTTGAGGGCTGGGATATCAGTACCGATTATATTGAGGTTTTGGAGGGAATGCTGGCACTGGCGCCGGGAAGCCCTCTTGACGGTATAGAGGATATAAGGGAAGATACGGATAAGGTGGACTGGGAAAAAGGGACCGGCAGCGTGAACGTTGCTTTTCAGTTGGACGGGCAGACATACAGTTGGGCAATGGATATGCAGTATGACTGGATCGACGGAGATATCCTGGGTGTGCTGAACAGTATTCTGGAACAGACGGATACGCAGGAGCGTTTTTTTGTCACGGGGGATAACGGTCAGGGAGCGCTTGTTTTTTACCGTACCCCGGAATGGGCGCGCCAATTCGGTAAGGCCACAGGCCTGTCTATGGATAAACCTGTTACAAAACAGTAACATTTCAGCCCCACTCCGCCCGTTGAGCCTGTCTTTTCGGCCCGGGACTTCCTTCTCTTTGCTGCCGGCTCCGGCCATGCAGAGGTCCTTAGAGGGGAAACGACTTTTAGTCGTTTTTGCTCTCGCTCGGATAAACACGCAGCGGTACTAAGGCTGCAAAGAACGCAGCCTAAGGACCGGCGAGTTTATACGCCCCTTACAGGATCCTCTGCATGGCCGGAACCGGCTGTGGAAAGGGCGGGGTCCCGGAGCGGGCAGGAAAACGCAGGCCCCAGGGATACAGAGGAGATGATCCCTTACCGGGAACGAAACATAATCCCTCCGCAAGCAGGACGGAGGACAATCGGAGTGAATAAATATGTTTGATTTTGAAGAAGAGTTAAAGAAGCTTCCGCCAAAGCCCGGCGTTTATATTATGCATGATAGTGAGGATACCATTATTTATGTGGGGAAGGCCATCAGCCTGCGGAACCGGGTGCGTTCTTATTTCCGGGAGAGCACGAATAAAAGCCCCAAAATAGAAAAAATGGTTACTAAAATTGCCAGGTTTGAGTATATTGTGACCGATTCGGAACTGGAAGCGCTGGTTCTGGAGAATAATTTGATTAAGGAGCACAGCCCCCGTTACAATACCATGCTTAAGGATGATAAAACCTATCCTTATATAAAGGTGACCACGGGGGAGGATTATCCAAGAGTCCTGTTTTCCCGGCAGATGAAAAAGGATAAATCCCGTTATTTCGGGCCCTTTACATCGGCGGCCGCGGTAAAGGATACGATTGAACTGATCAATAAGCTTTATAAGCTGCGGACATGCAGCCGGGTACTGCCGAGGGACTGCGGCATGGACAGGCCCTGCCTGAATTATCATATCGGCCAGTGCAGCGCGCCCTGCCAGGGAGGGATACCCAGGGAAGAATACCGGAAACAGGTGGATAAAGCGCTGGATTTCCTGAATGGCAATTTCAAGCCCATTCTTGCGGATTTGCAGCAGAAGATGGAGGAGGCTTCGGAAAATCTGGATTTTGAAGAAGCGATCCGATTCCGGGATCTGTATAACAGTGTGAAGCAGGTGGCGCAGAAACAGAAAATCACGGACAGCAACGGTGAGGATAAGGATATTATCGCCCTTGCCAAGGATGATAATGATGCGGTGGTACAGGTGTTTTTTGTGCGGGACGGCAAGCTGATCGGAAGGGAGCATTTTTATATGACCCATGTGGCGGACAGCAGCTCCGCCCAGATCCTGCTTGATTTCGTAAAACAGTTTTATGCCGGAACACCGTTTGTCCCCAAGGAGCTGATGCTTCAGGAGGAGATTGAGGATGTGGAGGTACTGGAGCAGTGGCTGGGATCCCGCAGGGGCAGCCGCGTACATATCCGGGTGCCTAAAAAAGGAACGAAGGAAAAGCTGGTGGAACTGGCGGCAACCAATGCCGCGCTGGTACTCAGCAAGGACAGGGAGCGTATCAAGAGGGAAGAGGGAAGAACCATAGGCGCGGTGAAGGAAATATGCGGCTTGCTTTCCCTTCCGGAAATCAGCAGGATGGAAGCCTTCGATATCTCCAATATCAGCGGATTTGAAAATGTGGGCTCCATGGTGGTATATGAAAAAGGAAAGCCTAAACGCAGTGATTACCGCAAGTTCAAGATACGTACGGTCAGCGGGCCGGATGATTATGCCTGCATGAAGGAGGTTCTGACAAGAAGGTTCCTTCACGGAATGGAAGAAGCGAAGGAGCTTCAGGAAAAACAGCTGGAAAAAGAATTCGGCAGCTTTACCAAATTCCCGGATCTGATACTTATGGACGGCGGTAAGGGACAGGTAAATGTTGCACGCCAGGTCCTGGATGAGCTTCGTATAGAAATACCGGTATGCGGTATGGTAAAGGATGATAATCACCGTACGCGGGGATTGTATTATCAGAATAAGGAAATAGCGATTGATACCCGGGGAGAAGGCTTTAAGCTGATTACCAGGATACAGGATGAAGCCCACCGTTTTGCCATTGAATATCATCGTTCCCTGCGCAGCAAGGATCAGGTGCGTTCCGTGCTGGATGATATTCCTGGCGTTGGGCCTGCAAGGCGTAAGGCCCTGATGCGGCATTTTAAGTCGATAGACGATATCCGGAATGCGGAGGTTTCACAGCTGTCGGAGGTTGATGAGATACCGGTGAATATAGCAGAAGAGATCTATGCCTTTTTTCATGGGAAAAAAGAAGAATAAAGAAGAAATCAGACAGATAAAAGCCAGGCGCGCCGCCTGGCTTTTATCTGTTATTGGAATATTTTCTATTTTTTCCTGACAAAAAACTTGGTTCCGAACCGCATGAATTTAAAACGGAAGGTTTCAAATTCCTTTGCCACTTCTTCCAGAGTATCCCTTATGGGAATATTCTGCGGACAGTGTTTTTCACATTTACCGCATTTTTTACACAGGCTCGCATAACTTGGCTTATCGTTCAGCAGGGTGCTCATACAGTATTGCAGGTTCGCCTGGCCTTTGTTGATGGCATAGCGTGTATTATATGCGGTGAAGCAGGCGGGAATATTCACGCCATGCGGACATGGCATACAATAGTGGCAGCCTGTACAATGTACTTTATAGGAATTGTTGAAAATATTTTTCACATTACGGAACGTATCCAGTTCTTCCGGTGTTAACATGTTTACTTCCGCGTTTTCCGCAATTTTGATGTTTTCGTCCAGCTGTTCCTGTTCATTCATTCCGCTTAACACTACCGTTACCTCCGGCTGGTTATACAACCAGCGGAAAGCCCACGCCGCAGGGGAAATATCCGGATTGGCGGCTTTAAAGCAGTCGGCCGCTTCCTTCGGCAGATTTTTCCCGGCCAGCTTACCGCCCAGAAGCGGCTCCATAATCATGACAGGCATGCCCTTGGAGGCGGCCTTTTTCAGTCCCTTCACTCCGGCCTGATAGTTTTCATCGGAATAGTTATACTGGATTTGGCAGAAATCCCAGTCGTAGGCATCAAGCAGCGCCAGAAATTCGTCCTGCGCCCCATGAAAAGAAAAACCGAACTCCCGGATCTGCCCGGCCGCCTTCTTTTCTGCAGCCCATTCTTTGATTCCCCAATCGCAGAGGGTGTTCCAGGTTTTCATATCCGTCAGCATATGGAGAAGGTAATAGTCAATATAGTCCGTCTGCAGCCGTTCCAGATGTTTGGCGAAATACTTATCTAAATCACTTTTGTTCCGACATAATATAAGCGGCATTTTTGTGGCGATGTATACTTTGTCGCGGAAGCCATATTTCTGCAGGGTTTTGCCTAATACTTCCTCGCTGCCCGCATAGACATAGGCGGTGTCAAAATAATTAATGCCGTTTTCGACAGCCGATTTGATCAGCTGCTCCGCTTTTTTGGGATCAAAAGCACCGCTGAAGGAGCTGCTCAGGCTGTCTCCGCCAAACCGCATACAGCCGTAGCCGAGAACAGATAATTTGTCACCGTTTCTGGGATTTATTTTATAATTCATTCTTCTCTCCTGAGTGATTGAGTTTAATCATATCCTGAATGGTAAAACCGGGGCAGTGACAGCGTTTTCTGTCAGGGAAATAGTGGCCTTCATTCAATCAATATATTTATTATTCTACTGTCCCCACATAGACAAATCCGGCCGGCGGGGCAGGAAAGTCGGTTTTATTTACTGTGAAACGGAACGATTTGCCTTCGTGTTCACCAGCTACGGCTAAATGACAGAGCGAAATGCCGACATCCAGATCGGTGAGGTTATACATCTTACCAAGCAGTCCGCCCAGGCTCGGTTTATAGCAGACGTGGATTTTGTTGCCGTCTGCAATATAATACCAGGGCTGTCCGTTCATTCCGGACGGTGCAAGCCTTGCTGCCTCCAGCCGGGAATCGGTTCCTCTTGCTATTTCACTGAGCGGTTTGCGCTTAAAATCCTCAGGCTTTCTCACGGCAGGTTCCGTGGGTTTTCCGAATGCCATCCCGATAATATGGTTCGGATCCGTCTGTTTTGGTTTGACACCGCCAAGCCAGCGGGTGGCATAGCCGTGTGCATACAGCCACAGCTCTGCGTGCTGATAAAGAAAGCCTGCCGCAGTATTGCGCAGCGGATGTTCTCTGCCGGAAATAAGCAGAAAGTGTGGTGCTTTGGGAAGAGCCATTCCCTTGACATCATTACCGCTCACAATCCTGTGTTCCAGCTTCACATCGGGCAGCAAAGGCTTTACTTGCGAGATAAAATCCTCAAGCTGGGAAAGGGTATCGGCGGGAAGCGGTGAGGGATCGAATTTACGAGTGGAAGCGCGGGTGAATATAGGGGTATATAAATCCATAAGAAACCTCCTTTGACAGGCGCCATGACAGCAGTCGATTCCCGCGTACAGCGAACCATACAGGCACATTAGCGTGCCCGCCTGTCTGCTGCTGCGAGGTTAATTACCGCTGCCGCATCTCAGTTTTTCCTCCACAGCCGGAACGTTCTCGCATACGCACAGCTTGTTGGAAGACTGGGGTGAAACAGGGCGCGAAACAGATTTACCTTTTGGCAGGTGGAACATTGGCGGAAACGATCTTCAAAAACACGGCATAATTTCGTCTCTTCATCAAGAAATTCGCAGGGAGAGGAGAAGTCTATGTTAACTTCTCTCCCCTGGGAAACGGAACGGGAATAACAGCACAGACCGCAGTGGCTGCATAAGTCATCCCAGTTCCTGTGCCATTTCCGGTATTCGTTCCAGATGCGTATAGGCAAGAATTTATGGTCACGAAACATAATTGGCAGCCAGCGTAATCCCCAGCTCCTTTTCTGCAGGGCTGCTTTCAGCCGCATAGCCCAGCGCCGCGCCGGAAATAGGAGTAAATTCTTCAGGAATACCAAGTTCTTTCTGCAGTTCAGGCATTTGGGCAACCGCATTGGCAGCGCCCCAGAGATAGATATTGTCCACGCCCCGATCTGTGGCGGCAAGCAGCATATTCTCCATGACACAGCCTACATTGGCGTACTGAATGTTGGGGAATTTAGGTTCGGATGAGGATACCAGTACAAGAACAGGCGCTCCATAAAGAACATCGCGGTCCATTTTAAAGGCAGCCTGTACTGCTTTATTGATCTTATCCAGCATCTCTTTGCTCTGAATAATTGTGAGATGAAGGGAAGAATAATCCCCTGCGCCCACAGGAGCCGCACAGCCTGCCGCAAGGATGGCGTCAAGGTCTGCTTTTGCGATCCCTTTTTCCGGATTAAAAGCCCTGGTAGATTTCCTTTTTGCGATAGCTTTCATGGTTTCCATAATGAATCTCCTTTCGTTGATGGTTATTGAGTTATGTCAGTAGTTTTTCTGTATATACGAAACAGCTTGGATTTTTCCCACAACTGTCGTATAATTTATAATATACTCTGCCCGACGGAAAATACAACCTACACTTTGTGCTGATCTGTCGTAAAAATAGAAGGAGATTGTTATTATTATGGTAAAGCTGTCACCTACAGCGAGCGCAACGAGAAAGGCCTTCATCGAAGCGTTCTGCGAGATATACAAGACTAAGCCCGTGGAAAAAATCACCGTTTCGGAGCTCACCCGCAGGGCGGGCTACAACCGTGTAACCTTCTATGAATATTTCCTGGATGTTTATGATTTGCTTGAACAAATAGAAGAAGAGGTAATTAACTGTATCGGCGAACGGATTTCCAATACCATTTCCCAAGGAAACTTCGCCAATATGTTTACGGAAGCCTTTGAGGATATGAAGAAAAGTGACGAACATTATTCTTTGATACTGCTGACGAGCGAGCATTCCTCAAAATTTCCGGTGAAGCTGAAGAAGGCGGTCATGCCGGTCATCATATCTGCATTTCATATTCCCACCGATGATATCAATGCGGTGTATGCGCTTGATTTCTACCTGTCAGGAATCATATCCATGGTAAGTGAGTGGCAGAAAAACAATCAGGAGCTGAGTGCGGACGAGCTCGGCGCGTTGGTGCATACGATCCTCACGGAAGGCGTTATGAAAGCGCTTGGACAGACGATATAAAATAACAGAATAGAAGATGAAAGACTTTTCTGAATATTATGGCTGCGGATGAACAACTATAATTAAAGAAGAAATGATATTTTTAAAGGAATAAAGGTTGATTTTTCAAGTGAGATAACCTAAGATGCAATAAGATAAATCTGCACCGCTGAAATCTATTCTTTTTTTCATGGTTCTGTGGTAAAATAAGCAAAGGTATACGTATGGCAGAGAATCCGGGGCCAGGTAAAAGAACCGGCCCGCTGCCTTCGCGAGAATAAAGGAAATTGGAGGACAAGGTATGTCACATGTGAATCTAACGCAGATCATCGAAAAGATGAAGCTGGAAAATCTGACGCCGGAAATTGATGTAAAGGGGATTAAAATCACCCAGCCGGACATCAACAGGCCTGCGCTGCAGATGGCGGGATATTTTGAGCATTATGAGGCTACACGCCTTCAGATTATCGGCTTCGTGGAATACACGTATATGGAATCCATGACGGAGGAAAGAAAGCAGAAAATTTATAATCAGCTGCTGTCCTATCCTATTCCCTGTATTGTATTTTCCAGAGAGCTTCATCCGGATCCCCTTTTCCTTCAGATCGCGAAAGAAAAGAACGTGCCTATTCTTATGACTAAAAAAGCGACCTCCGCTTTTATGGCTGAAATAATCCGCTGGCTGAACGTTATGCTTGCCCCCTGTATTTCCGTGCATGGTGTATTGGTGGATGTATATGGCGAAGGCGTGCTGATTACCGGTGAAAGCGGAATCGGCAAATCGGAGGCGGCTCTGGAGCTGATCAAGAGAGGGCACCGTCTCGTGTCTGATGACGTGGTGGAAATCCGCAAGGTGAGTGACGATACCCTCATAGGAAATGCCCCGGACATTACCAAGCATTTCATCGAACTGCGCGGTATCGGTATCATTGATGTGAAAACCTTGTTCGGTGTATCCAGCGTTAAGGATACGCAGTCCATTGATCTGGTCATCCGTCTGGAGGACTGGAATAAAGATAAAGAATATGACAGGCTGGGACTGGAAGAGGAATATACGGATTACCTGGGCAACAAGGTAGTCTGCCACAACATTCCTATCCGTCCGGGACGTAATCTGGCGATTATCTGCGAATCTGCGGCAGTTAACCACCGCCAGAAGAAGATGGGTTATAACGCGGCTCAGGAACTGTACACCCGTGTGCAGAATTCCCTGGCACGCAGAAGAGAAGAAGATGAGGAGGACGATTAAATCATGGCAAAATATTGTTTCGGGGTAGACGTGGGAGGCACCACGGTAAAGCTGGGTTGTTTTGATACGGAAGGAACCCTTCTGGAAAAATGGGAAATCCATACAAGGACAGAAAACAGCGGGGAGGCAATTCTTCCTGATGTGGCGGACAGCATTCTGGATAAAATGAAGGAAAGAGAAATTGCCAGAGAAGATGTTGTCGGTGTCGGCATCGGCGCTCCCGGGCCTATTGACGGGGAAGGAACGGTTTACAATGCGGTGAATTTAGGTTGGGGAACCTTCAGCATAAAGAACCGCCTGCAGAGCCTTCTGAATATTCCCGTGGAAGCCGGAAATGACGCCAATGTGGCGGCCCTCGGAGAAATGTGGAAGGGCGGCGGACAGGGACATAAGAATCTGGTGGCCGTTACTCTGGGAACCGGTGTGGGCGGCGGAATCATTGCAGACGGCAAGATCCTGTCAGGCACTACCGGGGCAGCAGGCGAGATCGGCCATATCCATGTGATGGACGGAGAGAGTGAAAGATGCAACTGCGGCAATTACGGCTGCCTGGAGCAGTATACCTCTGCCACCGGTATTGTAAGGCTGGCGAAGCGCAGGCTGGAGGAGGACGATAAGCCCAGCGCGCTGAGAAACAACCCGAATATTTCCGCAAAAGCAGTTTTTGATGCGGTAAAAGAAGGGGACGAACTGGCAATTGAAGTGGCGGAGCGTTTCGGTGAAATCCTGGGTAAAGAGCTGGCAAATATTGCCGGAGTGGTGAATCCGGAAATTTTTGTAATTGGCGGCGGTGTATCCAAAGCGGGTCCGATTCTGCTGGATTTCATCCAGAAGAATTACATACCGTATGTATTTGCGGGAAGCCGCGGTGCGCTGTTTGCTTTGGCAACATTGGGAAATGATGCCGGTATTTATGGGGCTGCCAAGATGGTGCTGGACTAAAAATACCGGTATCGGCATAATATATTGATAAGTTTATATAACTATTCAGTCAGGTCTGCGCATTTACTGCGCAGGGACTGAACAGTTACATGTTTATGAGGAATGGGAGCAGCAGTGAGTAAAGCTTTTATAGATTTTTTGGAGAGTATTGTGGCGGCGGAAAATATCCTTCTGGAGGAACCGATGCATAAGCATACCACCTTTCGCGTGGGCGGCCCTGCAGAGGTATTCGTAACCGTCGAGAATAAGGAACAGCTGGAAAAGATTATCAAATACCTGAATCTTGTGGAAAGGCCCTATTTTATTCTGGGAAACGGAAGCAATCTTCTGGTAGGTGATAAAGGCTACAGGGGAGTCATTATCCGTCTGGGAGGGGAATTCAACACTCTGAATACGGAAGGCACCCTGCTGACGGCAGGCGCGTCTGTTCTCCTTTCGGCGGCGGCCAGGGAGGCCATGGAAAATGGATTGACCGGTATGGAATTTGCTTCCGGGATTCCGGGCAGCATAGGGGGCGGCGTCAAGATGAACGCCGGGGCCTATGACGGGGAAATGCGGCAGATCGTGGAATCCGTGCAGGTCATGTATAAGGACGGAAGCATCCTGGATCTGGATAATGAAACCATGGAGTTCGGATACCGCAACAGCGTGATCAAGAACAGGCCCTATGTGGTCCTTCAGGTGAGCCTGCGCCTTCAGCCGGGAAACAGGGAAGAAATTCTCGCCAGGATGAATGAGCTTGCTGCCAGAAGAAAGGAAAAACAGCCGCTGGAATTTGCCAGTGCAGGCAGTACCTTTAAACGGCCGGAGGGGTATTTTGCAGGAAAGCTTATCATGGACAGCGGGCTTCGGGGAGCCAGGATAGGCGGGGCACAGATCTCTGAGAAGCACTGCGGCTTTGTGATTAACGACGGCACTGCCACGGCTGCGGATATTGCCGAACTGATACAGGAAGTGAGTGAAACTGTAAAGGAGAAATTCGGCGTCACGCTGGAGCCGGAAGTAATTTTACTGGGAGATTTTTAAAAGTATACATGCATTTATGCGGAAAAAGAAACGAAAGCCTCCTGCGGGGCTTTTGCTTTCTTTTAGCCGGACAGGGTACAGGGGAGGAAGAACAGTGAGATTCGTTATTGTAACCGGGATGAGCGGCGGCGGGAAGAGCACGGCCATGAGGATGCTGGAGGATGTGGGATTTTTCTGTGTGGATAATCTTCCTGTGCCTTTGATTGAAAAATTCATGGAGCTGCTCGTGATGCCGGGAAATGAAATATCCAAAGCGGCGCTGGGGCTGGATGTGAGGGCGGATCAGTCCTTTGGGGACGCCATGAAAATACTGGACAGGATGCGGCAGAACGGCTTTATATTTGAAGTCCTTTTTATGGATGCTTCGGATTCCACTCTGGTTAAACGCTATAAGGAAAGCCGGAGGGTGCATCCGCTGTGCACACCGGAGGACAGCCGGGTTGAGCACGGTATCTCCAAGGAACGGGAAATCCTGACGGAGATGAAAAAGAAGGCGGATTATATTATTGATACCTCCAAGCTTCTCACCCGGGAATTAAAGGAAGAAATAGACAGAATTTTTGTAAAGAATGGTGAATATAATAATCTCATCATAAGCATTATGTCTTTTGGTTTCAAACATGGGATTCCGGCGGATGCGGATTTGGTGTTTGACGTCAGGTTTTTACCCAATCCCTTTTATATTGATGAACTGAAGTATATGACGGGGAATGATAAAGGGGTACAGGAATATGTGATGGGCTTTCCGGAGGCAGGCCAGTTTATGGACAAGCTGGAGGATATGCTCCGTTTCCTGATTCCCAATTATATTAAAGAAGGAAAATACCAGCTGGTAGTGGCAATAGGCTGTACAGGCGGGAAGCACCGAAGTGTAACGCTGGCGAATGAACTGTACAAACGCATGAAGGATAAAGGAAATTATGGGCTAACCATCAGCCACAGGGATGTAAAATAAATTCCGGAGGCTGGCCTGTGCCGGGAGGGCTGGATATGTCTTTTTCAGGAGAAGTAAAGGAAGAACTGCAGAAGCAGGTGGCGGCGGCAAGGCACTGCCAGATAGCGGAGCTGGCCTCGATTCTGCATTTTTGCGGAAGTTACCGGGCGGCAGATGAAACTTATAATCAGGATGAAGAAAAGAAATCCTCTGCATTTTGTGAAATGCTTCTGATTCAGGCAGAAAATGAAGCTGTTATCAGAAAATGCTTTACATTATTGCAGAAAACATTTAATATAAATACTAGCGTGAATGAAAAACGCGTGGGAAAGAGCGGCAGACCGGGTGTAAATAGTGCAAGGATCAGGGCTTATGATATAGAACTGACGGATCCGGTTCAGATAAAGCAGGTTCTCCAGGCCACAAAGTTTATGGATAATGAGGGAATGCTCCGGGATATGAGAGCTCCTGTGAGCGCTATTCTCATTAAAAATTCATGCTGTCAGAGAGCTTTTTTAAGAGGCGCATTTCTGTCATCGGGTTCTATGAGTGACCCGGGAAAAAGCTATCACCTTGAAATTGTATGCACAAACCTTTTTCAGGCAGAACAGATCCAGACAATTTTACTTTCCTTCGAAGTGGAAGCCAGAATTGTACAGAGGAAAAAGTACCAGGTTGTCTATATGAAGGATGGTACGGGGATATCTGATTTCCTTAATATTGTCGAGGCCCATAAATCCCTGATGAACTTCGAAAACTACAGAATTGTAAAAGAAATGCGTAATTCTGTTAACAGAAGAGTAAATTGTGAAACGGCCAACATCGGTAAGACCGTGAATGCGTCAACGAGACAGGCAGAGGATATCCTGCTTCTTCAGGAAAAATACGGATTTGAGAATCTTCCGGACGGCCTGAAGGAAATGGCGGAGATAAGGCTCGCTTATCCTGATGCCCCTCTTCGTGAGTTAGGCGAATATCTGGATCCCCCCGTAGGTAAGTCAGGAGTAAACCACAGGCTTCGCAAGTTGAGTGAACTAGCCGATAATGTCAGGTCGCAGCAGGGGATAAATAGTTAAAGAAGTGGAAGGAAAGCAGTAAAAGGAGGAGTAATTTATGAAAATGAAGGCAGTCAAAATTCAGTTAAGCGGCGGACTGGAAGCAAGACCGGTTGCTATGCTTGTTCAGGTAGCCAGCCAGCATGACAGCACTGTTTATCTGGAATCAGAAGGTAAAAAGGTAAATGCAAAAAGTATTATGGGAATGATGAGTCTTGGCCTTGACAGCGGCGAGCTGGTGACCGTTATTGCAGACGGCCCCGACGAGGAAGTTGCGGTAGAGGATATTGCAAAGTATCTTTGCAGCGGCAAGAGCAACTGAATGGAATAAAGACTTTCAAATAAAGAGAAAAGGAGCATGCGTATGCTCCTTTTTTGAAGTTCCGAGGGGGCCATATAAGGAGAAATGTGAAGATGGCGAAGAAAAAAATGCTGTTTATTTATAATCCCAAGGCTGGCAAGGGACAGATTAAAAACAATCTCAGTGATATTATTGATATCTTTGTAAAGGCCGGAAATGAGGTCACCGTTTATCCTACGCAGTATGCGGGAGATGCCGTGAGAATGGCGGCGGAGAAGTCCAAAAAGTACGATCTCCTGGTCTGCAGCGGCGGGGACGGAACACTGGATGAAGTGGTAACCGGCATTATGCAGAGCAACAAGCTGGTGCCTGTGGGTTACATACCGGCAGGAAGCACCAATGATTTTGCCAACAGCCTGGGAATCCCTAAAAATATGAAGGCAGCTGCGGAAACCGTGGTGGACGGCAAGCTGTTTGCCTGTGACATCGGCGCCTTTAATGACGATACCTTTGTTTATATTGCGGCTTTCGGGCTTTTCACCGATGTTTCCTATGAAACAAAACAGGAATACAAAAACGTGCTGGGCCACATGGCATATATTCTGGAGGGCATGAAGCGTCTTCCCTCCATCAAATCCTACCAGATGAAATTCACTGCGGAGAATCTGGAGATCGAAGGGGACTTCATCTTCGGAATGATCACCAATTCCATGTCTGTCGGGGGCTTCAAAAGAATTACCGGCAAATATGTGGAGCTGGATGACGGCGAATTCGAAGTGACACTGATTAAGCGTCCCACCAACGCCATTGAGCTGAACCAGATACTTACGGATCTGGTTAACCGAAATATAGACACGGATCAGATGTACTGCTTTAAGACGGCCTCCCTTCATATTGAGTCCGAAGAAGAGGTGCCCTGGACCCTGGACGGTGAGTTCGGCGGAAAGCATTATGTCGTGGATATGCAGAACCGGAAACAGGCGCTGGAAATACGGGTGCCCTGGACTCTGGAAGAGTAGCAGTGCGTGAAAAGTTTAACTTTCTTTTTTTAAGAAGATGGGTTATAATAACACCAGTAAAGGGAATTTATTTTACAATTTAACGGAGGTAAATAAAATGTTAGTATCAGCTAAAGAAATGCTCGACAAAGCAAAAGCCGGCCACTATGCAGTAGGCCAGTTCAACATTAACAACCTGGAATGGACCAAAGCCGTTCTGCAGACAGCACAGGAACTGAATTCTCCTGTAATCCTGGGAGTTTCCGAAGGTGCTGGCAAATACATGTGCGGATATAAGACCGTTGTTGGCATGGTAAACGGAATGCTGGAAGAAATGAACATCACTGTTCCGGTAGCTCTTCACCTTGACCACGGCAGCTATGAAGCATGCTACAAGTGCATCGAAGCAGGATTTTCTTCCATCATGTTCGATGGTTCTCATTATGCAATTGAAGAAAACGTTGCAAAGACCAAAGAACTGGTTGCAGCAGCTCATGAAAAAGGAATCTCCATTGAAGCTGAAGTTGGATCCATCGGCGGAGAAGAAGACGGCGTTATCGGAATGGGCGAATGTGCAGATCCTAATGAATGCAAGATGGTTGCTGATCTTGGCGTTGATTTCCTGGCAGCAGGCATTGGCAATATCCATGGCAAATATCCTGCAAACTGGAAGGGGCTTTCCTTTGAAACTCTGGATGCTATCCAGCAGCTGACAGGGGACATGCCTCTGGTTCTTCATGGCGGCACAGGTATTCCGGAAGACATGATCAAGAAAGCCATCTCTCTGGGCGTTTCCAAGATCAATGTTAACACCGAATGCCAGCTTTCCTTTGCAGCAGCTACCAGAAAGTATATTGAAGCAGGCAAGGATCTGGAAGGCAAGGGATTTGACCCTCGTAAGCTTCTGGCTCCCGGCGCACAGGCTATCAAAGATACCGTTAAGGAAAAAATGGAAATGTTCGGTTCCGTTGGTAAGGCTTGAGAATAAGCTTTGTCGGAATAGATTTGATATAGTGAATAAAATGAGAGCGTTGGCTGAGAGGCCGGCGCTCTTTTTTTGTCCTTTTACCGCAGATTGCTGGAAATGGTGCAATTTAATATTTGTATAAAAGGTGAAAAATTGTTGATTGCGACTGTAAATAGAGAATGTTATATTGTGTTTGCAAGAAACAAAGGAAATATTTAATAAGGGAAAGGCAGGGAGATTAATGGGGGGTTCAAAAAAGTCATTATGGCAGCGGCTGAAAAAACAGGGGGCATTACAGTTATTTGTTTTAGCCGGAATGCTTTATCTGGTAATATTTAATTTTATTCCTATGTTCGGCCTGGTTATGGGATTTAAGGATTATACAATCAGCAGCGGTATAAAAGGAATATTTACCAGCGAATGGGTGGGCCTTAAATACTTTAAAGAATTTGTAACAGATTATAAGTTCGGGAAACTGGTAAGGAATACGGTTGCACTGAGTGTATTGAAACTGATATTTACATTTCCGCTTCCCATACTTTTTGCTTTAATGGTAAATGAAATCAAAAATCTCAAATTCAAGAAGCTTCTGCAGACATGCAGTTATCTGCCTCATTTTATATCCTGGGTCATAATATCCAGCATTTCATATCAATTTTTGTCCCAGTCAGGAATTATTAATACATTACTTAAAAACATGCATGTAATTGATAAACCAATTAAGTTCCTGACAGATGCAAGTAAATTCTGGGGACTCGCGGTTTCTCTTGACATCTGGAAGGAGATGGGATGGTGGACCATCATTTTTCTGGCAGCTATTGTGGGAATCAGCCAGGATTATTATGAAGCGGCCCAGATTGACGGAGCAACAAGGCTGCAGCGAATATTTTACATAACGCTTCCATGTATTAAAAGTACGATAGTTGTTGTTCTCATTATGACTATGGGAAATCTGTTCGGAGGAGGCTTAAGCGGTTCCAATTTTGAACAGTGTTACCTGCTTGGAAATAATGTAAATGCGGATACTTCCACTATTATTCAGACTTACGTATTTGATGTGGGGCTTGCGCAGGGAAGATACGCTTATGCAACTGCAGTCGGATTGATTCAGTCGGTTATCTCTTTGGTATTGATTTTCGCAAGTAATTTTGTATCCAAAAAACTGGCCGGTTCCGGTTTGTTCTGATTAAAAGAAAAGAGGTGGGGAAGATGGCCAATACGGCAGCAGTTAAAAAAGTAAAGATGAAAAAAAGCAGGCAGGACTGGATACTTGACATAATTATTTATACATTATCCGTTATCATTCTTTTTGCAACGGTATATCCCTTTTATTACGTGTTTATGCTTTCTTTTAATGAAGGGATAGATGCAAGCCTGGGAGGCATCTATTGGTTTCCCAGAAAGTTTACACTGACTAATTACAGCAAATTTTTTACGGATTGGAAATGGGTAAGAGGCCTGGGTGTTTCCATGGCAAGGACAGTGCTGGGAACGGCGTTGGGAGTTTTGTTTACCACGCTGGTAGCTTACGGAATTTCTTTTAAGGATTTAATCGGCCGGAAGGCGTATATGACATTCATTATTATATGCATGTATTTTTCGGGAGGAATTATACCTTATTATACTTTGCTGAGAGAGCTTCATTTAATTGATACTTTCTGGGTTTATGTTGTTCCCGGGATGCTGAATCTGTTCTATATCACAATCGGAAGGACTTTTTTTGAGGGAATCCCGGATTCCCTGCGGGAATCAGCTAAAATAGACGGGGCAAGTGAACTGCGTATCTTTGCCAGAATAATTATGCCGATATCCAAACCGTTTATGGCGACACTGGCTTTATTTGTTGGTGTAGGACATTGGAATAACTGGTATGATTCCACTTTTTTTGTAAAGACAAAGACGCTTCGTACGTTGCCGTATCTGATGATGGAAATTATTAATCAGTTTCAGTCAACGGCAAGTGATACGGTGGCTGCCGCACACCGGAGCTCCGGTACAACGAGCCTGTCGGTTCAGCTGGCAGCCATGGTAATATCTGTGGTTCCGATTATCTTCATCTATCCATTTCTTCAGAAATATTTCGTGACAGGAATGATGGTAGGGGCGGTAAAAGAATAAGTGCGCCGCCGAAGCGGCAGAAGGAGAGGGAGAAATGAAAAGAAAATTATTGTCACTATTGTTATGCGCTGCCTGTGTGGGGACATTGCTGACAGGCTGCCAGATGACGGATTCAACAGAGGGGGCGTCTGCGGCGGCAGAGCCTGAAAGTACCGCAGAAGGAGAAAGCGCAGGTACGGAAAACGGAGTGGAGGAAGCCTCGGCAGGAGATGCGGTAAAGCTTGACCTTTATATAGACTTTACCTGGTACCCGACGGACAGCTGGTCCGGAATCATACCGGAAACGCTTACAGAAAAAGGCGGTGTGGCTTTTGATGTGACGCGTTCCGCTGATGACAGCCAATTGGGACTTATGATTGCCTCGGGAGATCTGCCGGATGTTATTTTCACTTCAAACGAAATAGACAGACTGTGTGACAGCGGCTTATGCTACAGCTATGATGAGTTAATTGAGCAGTATGGAGTTGACTGGGAGCCGTCTGCCGAACGTGTGGCAATTGCCAAGACACATAATGCTAATCCGGAAGATGATCATTTTTATACGATTCTTCAGAATTACAATACCAATGAAGAATGGGCCAAGGCGAAAGGGGTGGTACCCAGCCTTTCCTGTGTATATTACAGAAAGGACATATGGGAGAAACTGGGAAGCCCTGAAATGGAAACCATGGAAGATCTGATTAATGTTTGTAAAATGGTTCAGGAACAGTATCCGGATATGATTCCTGTCAATGCAGGCAATCCCACCTGGAGGCTGTCACCCTTTGCTTGCTGGTACGGTGCAGGCAATGAGTTTATCTATGAGGATGAAACGTCGGGAAAGGTTGCGTTTGCCGATACAACTTCTCAGTTTTATGATTATCTGAAATATGCGAACCGGCTGTATCGTGAGGGATTTTACCCGGAAGAAAACCTGGCGATCACCAATGAAGATGATGCAAAGCAGCAGGCTATTAACGGAAAATGCTTTATTTATGAGTGGAACAGCCGGCCCACACAGCTTGTACAGCTGAATACGGCTACCCAGGCTAATGTGGAAGGTGCCGAATGGGCGGCTATGCCGATTCCGGATGAAGCCAGAACCATTGTGCGTGCGAATGCCGGATGGTCAGGTATGTTTATTTCCAAAAAGTGTAAAGATCCGGAAGCCGCGATTCGTATGATTGCCTATATGAACAGTGAAGAGGGCCAGCATCTGGCACTTTGGGGACGGGAAGGCATTGAATATGAGCTGGATGAAAACGGAGTTCCCCAGTTTTCGGATGAGTGGAAAGAAACCATCAAAGACGAAGATGAAATGCATAAGAAATATAACAACAGCTTTTTCCTCTGCACAACAGAACTGGATGAAGGGTATACCTATTATTCAGGAGCGGATGAAGAGGTAGTAGCCGATTTCTCCAAAAATATAGATAAAATTGTAAATTATCCTGAGCTTGCCATTGCCCTTCCTGTGTCAACATCGGATATGGGAATTATCAGAGCCAAGCTGAAAGAAGCCAGGGAAGCGGAGCTGGTTAAGCTTTATACCGCGCCCTCTGATGAGGTTTTTGAAAGCTCCTATAAGGAGTATATGAAGCTTTTGGATCAGATTGGGGTACAGGAACTGAACCAGTATATGACGGATGAAGTGGCGGAAATAAAAAAGAATTTTAATTTTTAAAAATATAGTTAGCTGAAAAACAGGGCGCCTCGGGAATAGTTTCCCGGGCGCCCTGTCTGCGTTTACTGACTGCGGAATTCGGAAGGGGATATTTCTTCATACTTACGGAAAATCCGTGCAAATTGGGTGGAACTGTTATAACCGACCTGGCGTGCAATACTTTCTATGGATAAGTCTGTTTCCTTCAGCATTTTTTTCGCTGCAAAGATTCTTTCTTTATGCAGACAGGTCAGATAGGACTGTCCGGTTGCTTTTTTAAAGAAAGAACATATGTAATTAGGGTGCATCCCCACCGCTTCCGACAGATCATCCAATGATATATCATTTTGAAAGTGGCTTTTAATGAAATCAAGAAGTTGGTTGATAAGTACTTCATTATTTTCATCAGAATAATCACTTTTTATCTTTTGTCTTATTTGGCAGATACGGAAAATGATTTGTTTAATTAATTTATCCGTGCTGTCCAATTCCTGTGGAAGGGTCAGAATTTCGTCTGTATTTTCACGGATACCTATATGCTCCAGATAAAGAACAATATTCTGGAAAAAACTGATATAAATCTGCTCCAGATAAAAAGAGGAGGGATCTTTCACCAGATTAATACGTTCTATATAGTGAAGAAGCGCCTTCTGCATTTTAGACTCATCGGTTTCATTAAATACCTGTATACAGTCCTGATAGGAAAAACAAGCGGCACCGGTCAGATTTTCATTGCTGCCAAAGGCTTTATGGTAAAAAATCCTCTGGCAGGCGTTGGTATAAAGATGGTGCAGCTTATGTATGGAGCTGGAACTGATGCTGGTACCCAGAATAAAAGGGATCCCCAGTGTCTGGAAGAGTTTTTCTTTCAAATCGGCGGGCTTTACAAAAAAGGTATCGTGGTTGCATAAGCAAATCAGCTGCTTCTGTTCGGACAGGTAATAACAGTGGCAGGTGTTATAGTATTGTTTAAGAAGAGCCTCCGTATTATCCAGATTGGAAGGCGGCTCTTCCATGGCGGCAACAATCATGGAGAAGTAAGTAAAGGGAAACAGGTCATTAAGGATTTCATCGGTCAGCAGAAGGTCGGCAGCGGATATATCATAGAGAAACATCGTCAGAATTTTCATATAGTATGAGTTCTTCTGTTCTTCCGCTTCTTTTGCTTTTTTCTGATGGCAGTCAAGGATTGTCTTTTTCAGAGAAGCTTCATCGATGGGTTTGAGAATAAAATCATTCACACCATACCTCAGGGCTTTTCTCGCATATTCGAAGTCGGCATGGCTTGTGAGGATTACAATGTCGCTGTCTATTTCATTCCGGCGGATATATTCAATCAGAGAAAAACCATCCATAACGGGCATACGGATATCAGTAAGAATCAGTTCGGGCACCTGTTCTTCCAGGATGGAAATTGCCTGCGGAACGTTGTTTGCGGTCAGAACCTCCACTGGAAAAGGCAGTTCCAGGGTTTCTTTAATCATAAAACTGCAGCCGTTCAATATAATATGTTCATCATCAACAATCAGAATCCGGAACATGTATATCACTCCTTTCAATCGTTATAATGGTTTGGGTAAATTCATTTTCCACGGCCATCCGGATAGATGCTTTTCCATGGAAAAAAATACGAAGGCGTTCCTTGATATTATAAAGTGCCAGCCCGTTATGGTTCCCCTTAAAAGCTTCCGGTTCTTCCTGGCCGGATAAAAAACGGTTGACTTCCTGCAGCCGGCCTTCGTCAATCCGTTTGCCGGAATTGGCAACGCAGATATGGACGGAATCTTCCGTACAGGATATGGAAACCTTTAATTCACAGCAATCAAATGTATTGGAAACACCATATATAATGGCATTCTCCAAAATGGGCTGGAGAATAAAGGAAGGCAAAGGTATTTTATATAATGCAGGATCCATTTGAAAAGAATAAGTAAGGCGTTCCCCAAACCGGTATTTCTGTATCTTCAGATAATGTGCGGAGATTTCTATTTCATCCTCCAGGGAGACGGCTTTGGAGGAAATGGAGAGCGACTGCCGTATCAAAGCGGAAAGGGAGAAGATCATATCGGCGACATCCTTGTCACGGTTCTGCAGGGCAAGCATTCTTATGTTTTCCAGAGTACCATAAATAAAATGAGGATGTATCTGGGCCTGCAGAGCCTGATACCTGGCGTCCTGGCTCAGAAGCTCCATTTTTCTTACCTTGGACATGAGAGTGGAGTTTTCTTTAATCAGGTTGTTATAGGAGTGTATCAGATGGTGCAGTTCTTCGTACTGCTGCTTATATTTTTCGTAGGTTTCAGGGTACAGAGTGAGATCATCAGGATTGGATTTCCGAATATAAGAGGAGAAATCCAGTATCTGTCTGGATAGATCATTGATATTTGAAAAGAAATGGAACATCAATACCAGCAGCAGACAGATAAACAGAGTAATGAGTATCATAAGCATGTTATTAGGCTGCGTGGCAAGAGAGGTTAATGTTCCGGTTATTATGATAGTGAGATCGAGGGCAGGGATTGTTACGGAGTTTACATAACGGTTATGCAGAACATCGGAGAGAGATGTATTGGAGGGCAGCTCCGGTATTGTTTCAAGAAAAGAAAAATCATCGATATTGTCCGTGGTATAGAGAATTTCCCTGTTATGATATAAAGCGGACAGCCCTCCGTGAAAAGAGGTGTTGTCGCGAAACTGGCTGAAATATTCGGAAAGGATCTGCGGATTCAGTTTGAGCTCCATATAGCCGATGACATGGTCATAATTATAGGCATATAATTTTTTATAAGCATACAGTTCAGGGATTACCATGCTGTTTCCTGATTCGGAAGGGGTTACATACCAGAGAATCTCCGTTGGCTGTGAAGCGGTGAGAAGAAGAGTCTCTTCTTCACTGAGAGGAATATCGTCCATGGGATAAAAGGGATCGGAATAGAGTAAAAATGGTTTATTGCTGTATATACGGATAGAATTTATTGCAGTATTGCTGTTTCTCAGATCATCACATTGTTTTCTGATGGATTTTTTCAGGGAATAAAGCATTTCCCGTTTGGTTGAATAAACATCTAAATAATAGCTTATCTCAGGAATACTTTCCAGAGAGGAGAAGATATTATCAGCATTGGAAAAGGACAGAGTCAGCTGGGAAAGAGAATTTTCCAGATAAGTCTGTTGAATGGAAAGAGTATTCTTAATGAAATAAATATTCAGAACTACGAGGTAAAGAAACCATACCAATATTGTAGGAATTATGATTGTAAATAAAAACTGCCTGAGAAATTTCCCGATTATAGTTTTCTTACTGTTATGAGGTTTATGCAGGGAAAATAAGCTTAATTTTTTCATAATTGTATTTTATCATACAGGCTGTAGAAAAGGAAATAAGATAATTACATAGATAAATTGACGTTCACCATCTCAGACGTCTATAGTAAAAGAAAAGAAAATATACCGGAAAGGCAGTACGGGAACGGACGGAAAGACGTTCGCACTGCTGTAGGAAGCAAAAACGGAGCCACAGGCTCCGTTTTTGCTTGTATGAGAGGGCTTCAGAGTAAAGCCGCAGGAAACCTTTCCGTACAGGGCATTCCATGAAGGAGCTGTTCACGGGAATCCTGGTAAAGCATGATAAATATGGAAGAAAATATGCGGGTAAAGACTGCTTCGTCATTCTGCAGGAGAGCATCCGGAAGTTTGGAAAAAAGGCACTGCATTTCCCGCGTGAATGCTTTTGATTCAGCAGTCTGCGTTTTTACCCTGTCCATATAGTGGCCCCAGATCAGAATGTCGTCAAACTGGTCAAGAATATTCTGAAGGCATGGATACGGTATCTGTTTTTTTAGAAAATGGAGCAGAATCTGGACGATTAATGCGGTGGAACCGGGTTCCGGATATCCGCTCCAAAGCATGGCCGTCTCTTTTTTCCCGGAAGGGCTCAGGGAAGAAAAGGCAGCAGAAGAAAGGCGGTTGGAGCATATGGCAAGTATCTGAAGAATATCCAGAAACATAATTATATGCTCGATTATTTTTTTCTCATCCAGCCGTACAGGAGGCAGGGTTTCCCCCTTCCGGCGTACGATTCCTTTTTTGTCCAGAATTCTGACAAAACCGATATCGCTGAGCAGGGCGATGGCATTGGATGCCGTGGACTTGGAAATACCGTATTCCTGCATCAGCTGTGGCACGGAGGGCAGATAGATACGGCTGTCGAATTCGCCCATTTCCGTCCGCTTGAATAAATCACGGGCCACTACTGTGTATAAGGGAATGCGCGATTTCCCGGAAAACCAATGATAGGAGTCTTTTTCAGGGACTTCGGGATATTTTTCCTTCAGCATATCAAGATAATCGGCGGCATGCTTCCCCATCCCCCGGTATATCTGCTGCAGGCAATCGCTCAATGCCCTGTCCTGCTTTTGTCTGGCAAGGGACAGGACATGGAGTAAAAAAGAACAGGCATAGCCTTCGGTAAGGGTGTAGGGATATGCCATATCGGAAACCGACAGATAGGGAATCCAGGCGTAGTGTTCCATATCCGAACGGAGATCCAGAATAACCGGATTATTCAGGGGTATGAGAAATTCAGTTAAAAACTGATTGATCTGTATATAGGGTTTATAGGAATTCGTTTCCCTGCCGGCAGCGGGAAGGGAAGCCTCCAGCTTATCATACGCCGTATAAAGACGGGCGCCTGCCACATAGATGGAGGGCATGAGAATTTCCAGCCCCCGGCATACGTCCGATATGCTTTCACGTCTCCTGAGCAGCGTGGAAATATAGGCCTGGTCCTTATCATTAAAGCAGACGACAGCCCGTTTTCCGGAGGCAGTACGGATAAATCCGTTTTCCTCCAGCATGCGCATGACTTTCCGAATCGTCGTGATGCCGATATTATACTGTCGGCAGAGCTCCTGCTGGGATGGGAGAGAATGACCGCACCGCAGTGTCCCGTTATAGAACTGCGTGAGCATGGATTGATATACCATTTCATATAAATGAGTTTCGGCCTTCATGGCGGCATCTCCTTACGTCAGTGTACTATATCAAACTAAGTATAACATAAATGAAAAGGATACAGAAGACTTGCCAATTCATTGAAGAAGGAATAGAATAAACCTATAGCTAAAACGAGAAAGATTACGCGGAGAGTTCTTCAGTAAGTGCAGGGGAGATAAGATGGATACAGAAAACCGGGAAAGAGATTATGAATATACAACGCTCATGAATATGCTGCATGTGAGCGTGAGCAAGCATTTGCTGAATGAGCAGTTTTCTTTGGTGTGGGCCAATGATTTTTATTATGAGCTGATCGGATATACCAAGGAGGAATATGAAGCCGTATATCATAATCAATGTAACAGCTATTACAGCAATGATGAACTGGGTATCCATGACGAAGAAGACTGGAATCTGCTGGGGCAGGCGGTAACGAAGGCTCTCAGTGAAGGAAAATCAGGTTTCAGTATGATAGGGCGGATGAGGAGGAAGGACGGGGATTATATTCTCGTACAGATGTCCGCCACCTTTGTGGATGATTATATAGACGGGTATCAGGTATCTTACACGGCAATGACGGATGTGACGGATCTGGTCATGCAGCAGAGGGAGCAGTCGGTAACCTATGATAATCTTCCGGGGTTTGTGGCTAAATGCCGGATCGGGCAGAACATGGAAATGACGCTTTTAAGCGCCAATACCAGGTTTTATGATTTTTTTGGCGAAAATACCGGGAATAGCGGGGAAGAAAATCCTTTATTTTTGAAGAACCTCAAACAGAACGAAGAAGTGATGTATGCGCATAAAGAGGAGTTTGCCGAAGGAAAACCGGTGCATTTTGTGGTGCGTGTGACAAGCCGGGCGGGAAAGGAAGCATGGCTTCAGGTCAATGCCGCCTGTGTGGATACCTTGGGAGAGGCCCCGGTTTATCTGCTCCTGTTTATTGATATTACAAATGAGACAGAGCTGCGCCTGATGCAGGAGAAGCTGGAAAAGCAGGCGCAGGAGCTGAAGACGGCGCTTCATCTGGCGGAGCGGGCAAACCAGGCCAAGTCGGATTTCCTCTCCCACATGTCCCATGACATACGGACGCCTATGAATGCGATTGTGGGGATGACGGATATTGCAAGTCTGCATTTGAATGAGCCGGATAAAATACAGGACTGTCTTAAAAAAATAGCCCTGTCGGGGCGGCACCTGCTGGGGCTGATCAATGATGTCCTGGACATGAGCAAAATAGAAAACGGAAATATTTCTATCAGCCGGATTCCCTTGTCCCTTCCGGAGCTGATAACTAATGTGGTTACCATCACACAGCCTAATATCAAGGCCAGGAATCAGAAGTTTTCGGTGAAGCTTCATAATCTCAGGCATGAAAGATATTGCTCCGATGCGCTGCGTCTGCGGCAGATACTGATTAATCTTTTGTCCAATGCATCCAAATTCACTCCTGCCGGAGGAGAAGTGAGCATGGATATCGAAGAGAGAAAAGGGGAGGACGAGCTTTCCGTTTTTCTGGATATGGTGATAACAGATACCGGTATAGGCATGAGCGAGGAGTTCATGGAGCATATTTTTGAGCCCTTTTCCCGGGAGCAGGACAGCCGTGTGGATAAGACGGAAGGAAGCGGGCTGGGAATGGCTATTACCAAAAGGCTGGTGGAGCTGCTTGGAGGGACTATCCGTGTGACGAGCAAAAACGGCTCTGGTTCTACTTTTTCTGTGACGATTCCCATGCAGATTGATGATATGCCTCCCATATATCCTTATTTCCCGGATCTCAGGATACTTGTGGTGGATGACGGGGAAGACATTCTGGAATATATGGAACAGGCCCTGAAGGAATTCGGCGTCACCGCGGAATGCACGGAGAGCGGTGCGGATGCGGTAGCCAGGGTGAAGGAAGCCCATGAAAAGGGAGAAAATTACGATGCCGTTATCCTGGACTGGAAAATGCCGGTGATGGATGGTTTGCAGACGGCCCGGTGTATCCGGGAAGAGGTGGGAAGCGAAATCCCTGTTTTGATAATGTCCGCCTATGACTGGAGTGAAATAGAAGAGGCGGCGCAGACGGTAGGAGTGGCCGGCTTTCTTCAGAAACCTATTTTTCTTTCAACGCTGTGCTACGGCATACAAAAGTACGTATTGGGAGAGAATGTGTTGAAAAATGAGCTTCCGACCTATGATTTTACCGGCAGGCATTTCCTTCTGGTGGAGGATAATGAGCTGAACCGGGAAATCGCAAGAGAGCTTCTGCAGCAGACCGGGGCGGCGGTGGATATTGCCGGAGACGGAAAAGCAGGGCTGGAAGCGTTTGAAAATTCCATGGAAGGTTTTTATGATCTGATTTTGATGGATATCCGGATGCCGGTGATGGACGGTCTGTGCGCCACTAAGGAGATCCGCCGGCTTTCCAGAAGGGATGCGTCCGGGATTCCTGTCATCGCCATGACGGCGGATGCGTTTGCGGAGGATATTACCGTAGCCATGCAGGCGGGGATGAACGCGCATATTGCCAAACCCATAGAGGTGCAGCAATTATACCGTCTTATAGACTCCTTCCTTGCCTGAGACTGCCCTGGAAAAAGAAAAAAATACATAAAAAAAGCCCTGTAAAAAGGGAGGATGCCAGGTAACTGATTACCTGGCATTTATTATGAAAAAGCTATTTATAAAAAGTTTTGTTGTACGCTTGAGAGGAGAAGATGAAGCAATGGTGCTTTTTGTTTCCTTCATCTTATGACTATAGTATAGGGAATAGAAGTGTCTAAACCATGTTTGACGGATTAAATTTTTTTAAAGTTAATATGAACAATATATGAACCCTAAATAAGGAACAAAAATTCATGAAATGCTGGTATCTTTAAGCTCGTTTCTGTAAACACTGTACTGATTCCGGCCGTTTTGCTTGGATGAATACAGGGCGCTGTCAGCGTTTTTATATAGCTGTGAATAGGTACTTTTCCCGGAATCCGTAAAGCAGATACCAATACTGGCCGATATCATATATTTGCGGTGATCCTTGTTCAGACATGTAAAAATGCTTTTGTTCAGTTGTGCCGCTTTTTTTAAAACGATATCTTTATCGGGGAGCTTTGTCATGAAAATCATGAATTCGTCTCCGCCGAGGCGGCAGATACAGTCACTGCTGCGGAAAATCTGATTCAGCTTTGTCCCCGTTTCACGGATGATCTTATCGCCGTACATATGGCCGAAAACATCGTTCACTGTTTTAAAATGATCGATGTCCATGATCAGCATGGCGCATAAATCGCTGTTCCTTTCCAGATAATCGGTAATGTATTTCTGGGCGGCCTTTCGGTTGCGGAGATTGGTTAAAGGATCTTTATCCCGCTGCTTCAGGATCCGCCCCTTCGCCAGAAGATCGTTGATTCGGGAAGCGCTTGTGTACGAAGCGACAAAGGTGCCTATGATAAGACTGATCGTAATATTTATCAAATCCATCAGAGCCAGGGAAAGCTCCTTGGACAGAAAAGAAAAAAGACAGCAGAGTATGGAGGCGGAGGCCATAAGAATGAAAATCCTGCCGGGCCTGTCAAGCAGAAGCGCGCCGAGGGTAATCAGGGTCACACAGAAGGTGACTGCATTTCCATGAGGCTGCATCAGGGTTCCCAGAACAGCGGTTTCCAACAGGATGCCCGACCAGAAGCCGTAAAACCAACCGGCAGAAGTCCCGGCCTGTTTTTCCTCAAAAAAGCGGAACAGCAGCACGCAGACCACAGATAATATTGCGCCCAGGGCGTAAATAAGTCGGGAACTGCGCATGATTTCGGAGAAGAAGCTCAGTAAAAAGGCCAGGGAGTTGACCGTGACGGAAATGAAGGAAGCGTAATGAATAAGTATCCGGTTTTCGTTATAGATACGTTTTTGATACAGGGTATAATTGTCCTGTTCTTTTTTTCTGTTTCCCATAAATCCACTGTACGGAAAAAAGAACCGCTTTTAAGCGGTTTCCGGGTTCCTTTCTGAGGGTGTATGATTGTTATCCGGCTTTTCCTGAGATCAGCGCTCCCGGAAAGCCTGTTGTATAGTATCAGATTATCAGGCGCATAACATCAAAACCGCAACAAAAGAGAAGAAGCAGGAAAAAATTATTTCGTACGAAGCAAAAGAAAAATACCCCGCAAGGCTGCGGGGCATTCACTCACATTTTATCAGGTTCGGGATATTCCACACCGAAGGTTTCAACGGTCATAGTCTTAATGCGCTGATCCTCCATGGGACGATCGGAATAATCGGTCTTTGTTTCAGCAATTTTATTTACATTTTCCATGCCTTCCGTTACCTTGCCGAAGGCGGCATAGGAGCCGTCCAGGTGAGGGGCATTTTTATGCATGATAAAGAACTGGCTTCCCGCGGAGTTAGGTGCCATGGAGCGCGCCATGGAAAGAACGCCTTCGGTATGCTGCAAATCATTTTTTACGCCATTCTGCGAAAATTCACCCTTGATGGAATAACCGGGGCCTCCGGTTCCGTTTCCGTCAGGATCTCCGCCCTGAATCATGAAACCCTTGATGACTCTGTGGAAAATCAGTCCGTCATAAAATTTTTTGTTGATCAGGCTGATAAAATTGTTTACGGAAACAGGGGCGATTTCAGGATAAAGCTCAGCCTTTATGATATCTCCGTTTTCCATAGTGATTGTTACAACAGGATTCTGTGCCATAAAATAAATCTTCCTTTCTGCAGTTATCTTGGTTACAATAATCATGTGGGCTTTCGCGGGCAGTCCGCATCACCGTCCGTGAGCTGCTCCCCGTGTCCCGCCCCTTTCGTTTCGTACCGCCCGGCGGCCCTGTCCGTACAGCAGTTGCCGTGCAGGCACGCTCTCGCTCGGTTAAAAACGCAGCGGTACTAACGCTGCAAAAGACGCAGCGAGCAGCTCACGGACGGTGATGCGGATTGTCACGGATAAGCCGACAGGTTTATTGTAGCCGAAATAAGTAAATTCGTAAAGGGAGTACGGCGATTATGTTGGAGAAAGTGGTTCTGGAGCTGGGGTGGGAACCGGCGGCAGAGGAGATAGAGGAGCTGAGGGAAGGGCTGGCTTTGTATCAGGTGAAGCTGGAGAGCGGTATGAGGGAAAAGGGTGAACAGGGGGAGGGTGTGGTCTATATTACGGATAGGCCTGACGCGGTTCGGGAGAAAATGGGGGACGGGGCTTGTATATTACTGTTCCTGACAGAGGAAAACAGGAAGCTGGAGTGGGGGAATATTCCTTATGCGGTGGAATCGCTGGAGGGGCTGGACGGGGACTTTCTGGGGAAGGTGTATCAGAGGCACAGAGGGGAGCCCTGGTTGATACTGGAAACGGAAAGGCTGGTGGTCAGGGAAATGGAAGAAGGGGATTTGGAGGCTTTATACCGGATTTATGACCAGAGGGATGCGGCGGATTTCCTGGATGGGCTTTCTGCGGATAGGGATGAGGAAAGGGCTTATATAAAAGACTATATAGAAAAGGTTTATGCTTTTTATGGGTTCGGGATCTGGATGCTGGAGGAGAAATCGGGGGGAAGGTGCGTGGGAAGGGCAGGCTTTCATATGAGAGAAGGCTTTGCCTATCCGGAGCTTGGGTTTATAGTGGCACAGGAGGATCAGAGGAAGGGGTATTGTCTGGAAGCCTGTTCTGCTTTGCTGGAGTTTGGTTTCCGGGAACTGGAGTTTGACGGAGTCCAGGCTCTGGTGGCAGAAGGGAACAGGGCTTCGGAGGAAGTGTGCAGGAGGCTGGGAGGAACCCCGGCGGAAAAAATCTGCTGGAAGGGAAAGAAGTGTCTGCGGTTTGTCTGGGAGGCTTAACCGCAGCTATCCGCTGTTGACGTGGGGGAAGTGTGAAGTTATAATCGCTTTATAAGTGATTTTACGGAAGAAATATGGGGAGAAATGATGAAAAACAGGGCGGGGAAATTAATAGGTATATTATTGCTGGTTATGGGGCTTTTCCTGGCAGCAGGATGCGGGAGTAAGGCCGGGGAGAGTGAGGCGCAGGAGACGGAGTCGCAGCAGGAAAGAGTAACGATTTATTTTTTCCATAACAATCCCTGCGAATCCTGCCATGAGGGGCAGAAAATCAGGGAGCTGGCAGAGAAGGTGATGGAGGGCAGGGAGAATCCCATTCATTATCAGACAGAGGAATACTATGCTTTCCGGACGGACGGAAAGCAAAAGCTGGAACGGCTGGCGGATGAGCTGGGAATTCCTGATGAGGATCTGTCCTTTCCCATGGTCATTATAGGGAACCGGTGGGTTTCCGGATATACACGGATAGAGGAGGAGCTTTATGACTGTCTGGCGGAGGCTGCGGGAAGGGATACGGAGAGCAGCGGAGCCGGAGAAAAGGGCAGCTCGGAAGAGGCCGGAGGGAATCCGGAGGAAAAAGCGGGACGGGACGGGCTGTTCGCCGCTACGGAGGGAGAGAAGGACAGTATGAATATCCTTCTGTTTACCACCGAAAGCTGCAGCAGCTGTGATAAAGTGAAGGCTTTTCTGAAGGAGCTGCCGACGGAGATGGAGACAGAGAAGGGAGCCTGTTCTGTGAATATACAGGAGCTTTCCGTGATGGAAGAGGAAAATGCCGTTTATCTGCTGCAGCTGTATGAAGCCCGGCAGGTGCCCGTAGCTTTGCAGAAGGTTCCGTTTCTTTTCATAGGGAACAGGTATCTGTCCGGGGAAAAAGAGATTCGAAGCGGGCTTGAGGCTTTGATGAAGGCGGGGGAAGGGATCGGCGCCGATTATAACCCGGAAATACCTGTGGACAGTGAGGCGGGAAAAAATAAGTTTACGGGAATTGCCTCCATAGGCACGGTGGTGGTCACCGGGTTCCTGAACGGCCTGAATCCCTGTGCACTTTCTATGACGCTCTTGTTCCTGTCACTGCTTGCGGCAGCAGGAGGACGTTTTCTGCGGTACGGGCTATGCTATCTTGCGGGGAAATTCCTGGCATATCTGGGGCTGGGAATGGCGGTTGCTGCCGCTGCGTCGTCCATTCCCATGGATGCCTTCGGAACGGCCAGAAATATACTGAATGTACTGCTGCTTATTTTCTGCCTGGGCGCGGCTTTTGGCAATCTGTGGGACTTTGTCCAGGTGAAAAAAGGGAATTTCGGCAGAGTCAGGATGCAGCTTCCCAGGGCGCTGCGCAGATGGAATGAGAAAATGATGCAGGCGGCCGTGCGTCCGGGTATGGGGAAGCTTTTGTTCCTCGCTGTATTCGGGGGAAGTGTTGTGATTGCTCTGGGCGAATTTTTCTGCACCGGGCAGATTTATCTGGCGTCCATACTTCAGTGGGTACAGTCGGCTCCCGGAGAAGGAGTTCCCTTTTTCGTATTCTGTCTATATATTGCAGCCATGTGTATTCCGGCGCTGCTCATTATCATTCTTGTGGCAGGAGGGAAGAGCGTTTTTGCCCTTTCGGAGAAAAGCCTGCAGCGGATGCCTGCGGTTAAACTGCTGTATGCGGTTCTGTTTCTGGCGTTTGCCCTGTTTTCGCTGTATATGCTGATATAAGGGAGGTACCGGACTGTGTTTGGGAAAAAGAAGGAAAAAGAAAAAGAGAAGGTGATCCGTGTCTGTCTGAAGGGAGAAGAGGTCTATCGGGGGACAATGACGGATTTGCCTTTGAAGGAAGAAATCATTCTGAGCAAAAGCGATGAGTTTTTTAATGATCCCAATCCCTGCTTCATCCACCGCAGCGCGGTGCGGGTAAGGCTCATTGCCGAATTGGAGGAGGCCGTGGCGCAGGAAAACTGGGAGCTTTGGAACCGCTATGCAGACCTTCCGGGAGTGGATTTCACAGAATACATCTGAGACAGTATGTTAATAAAATATGTTATAATTCCCTGCCCCGGTGTCCCTGGCCTTTGGTTCTGCCCGCCAGGCATTCCCTGCCCTGTCTTGTGGGGCGCGGCTCTGCAAGGATTCCTGTATGGGCCGTATAAATACGCCGGTCCTTAGGTTGCGTATTTTGCAACCTTAGTACCGCTGCGTATTTATCCGAGCGAAAGCGTGTCCACACAGGAACCTTGCTGAACAGCAGCCCTGGCAAAGCATCGGTACACAGAGGGCAGGGGAAGGGAAAGAAAGTCCAGGCAGGACAGAACCAACATATGCCGGGCTGCAAAGTATATTTTTGCCTCACACACCAACATCCAAGAAGGATTTTCTTGTAAGAAGCAGGCGAATGGTTTATAATACTTAAATACAGGAGGTATTAATATGAACAAAAAACTAGGCACAGCTATACTATTAACCGGCATAACAACGTTCACAATTCATATGATAAATAAAGTACAGTTTTCATTCAGTACTGTTAAAAATATTCTAAGTTGTCCAAATAACAAATATTATGAGTGGAGATTCGGTAAAATCAGATATATTAAAAAGGGATCCGGATCACCCGTGCTGCTGCTTCATGATTTAACACCCGGAAGCTCCAGCTATGAATTTTCCGCAATCATCGATGAACTGGCAGAAAAGCATGAAGTTTATGCAATCGATTTTCTCGGATATGGTTTATCGGATAAGCCTAATATAACTTATACCAATTATCTGTATGTTCAGTCAGTTATTGATTTTATCAAAGTAATCATCGGAAGAAAGACAAGCATAATTGCGACAGGGGATGCTGCTCCCATTGGAATTATGGCATGTCATAATGACGGTGAAGTAATTGATAAAATTCTACTGCTGAATCCTCAGAGTATTAATAAGTTAAATCAAATACCCAATAAGCAGACAAGACTTTTGAAGTTTTTAATTGATACTCCTATTCTGGGAACATTGCTGTATAATATACAGACTACAAAAGAATCTTTCAAAAAAGTATTCCTGGAAGAATACTTTGAGGAATCTGTTAATGTAAAAGAAGAAATGTTAATGAGTTATGTTGAGGCTTCTCATCTTCCGGATTTCAACGCCAAGTTTTCTTTTGCCAGCTTTACTGGAAGATACATGAATGCCAATATCATTCATGCATTAAAAGAAATAGATCACAGTATTTACATTTTATATGGCAAGTCTAAGAAGGACATAGAAACGGTAGTAGATAATTATATATACTTTAATCAATCCATAGAAGCCTTCGGGATAGAAAACACAAAGCATTTATGCCACTTAGAAGCACCCTCTAAAGTAATGGAACAGATTAACATTCTATTATGAAATAAAGCATAAAAATGATCCCTGATTATCCGGGGATCATTTTTATTAACCGATGTTTCACGTGAAACATTATTAAACTATTTATTTTTCATAAGTCATTTAACAATCGGTTCTTTAGCAGGAAGGCCAGCTTTTCTGGGATACTTCTTAGGAGTTACAGATTTCTTCTCAATCACATATAAAATCCTATGAATGTCACTATCCGGAAGATAAAAATCTTTCTTATCCTTAACATCACCGCCAAGTATATGTATCGCCTTTTCTGCTGCTGCAGCTTCTTCTTCTATCTTTTCTGATTTATAGGAAATAAACTGTCCGCCCACTCTTACAAATGGTAAACAATACTCTGATAACGTAGAAAGATTAGCAACCGCTCTCGAAACACAAATATCATATTTTTCACGAAATAGAGAAGGCTTCGCATAATCCTCAGCTCTTCCATGGACTGCTTCTATATCCTCAAGTCCAAGCTTATCAATCACTTCATTCAAAAACTTAATTCTCTTATTTAAAGAATCCAATAAGGTAACCTTTAAACCGGGATAAGCAATTTTCAAAGGTATGCCAGGAAAACCGGCTCCTGTTCCTACATCAATTAAAGATAACTTTCTTTCTTCCAATTCAGGTACAGCCCTGATAAGAGACAGGCTGTCAATAAAATGCTTCTTTAAAACTTCATTAAACTCAGTGATAGCAGTCAAGTTCATGACTTCATTCCACTGTACCAGCAGCTCATAATATAAAATAAACTTTTCTTCCTGCTCCTGATTTAATATAACCGGAAGCTGCTCCAAATCTTTTCTGAACTGCACTAAATTATAATCACTCATTCTGACTCCTGTTTTGCCTGATGTTCCAAATAAACTAAAAGGACAGAAATATCTGCCGGCGATACACCGGATATACGGGAGGCCTGTCCGACGGATACCGGCTTATAAGCTATCAGCTTCTGTCTCGCTTCCAAACGCAGGCTGGATATATCCTCATAATCTATCCATGACGGAATTTTTTTCTTTTCCATTTTCTTAAACTGTTCAACCTGGCGCATCTGCCTGGTAATATAACCTTCATACTTTAATTCTATTTCAACCTGCTCTATTACAGCAGAAGATAACTGCGGTCTTCCGGGATCAATTTCGGCTAAAGCAGAATAGCTCAGTTCCGGCCTGCACATTAACTCCGAAAGGCTGGCAGCTGTTTTCAGAGGGGAACTTTCATGCTCCTGCAAGAACCTCTGTATCTCGGGCGCCGCCCCAACCACCGTTTTCTTCAAACGCTCCATTTCCTCCTGAATCAGCATCTGCTTTTCCAGAGTAGACTTATAATCCTCTTCACTGACAAGACCTGCCTGATATCCTATTTCCCGCAGCCTGATATCCGCGTTATCCTGTCTGAGAAGCAGCCGGTATTCAGCCCGGGAAGTCATCATCCTATAAGGTTCAAAATTATCTTTGGTAACCAGATCATCAATAAGAACACCGATATAAGCCTGGGAACGATCCAGTATAATCTGTTCTTTTCCCTGAATAGACAAACCGGCATTCATACCCGCGATCAATCCCTGAGCAGCTGCTTCTTCATAACCGCTGCTTCCGTTAAACTGTCCGCCGCTGAACAATCCCCTGATATTCTTAAATTCCAGCGTCGGATTCAGCTGCCTGGCATTTATACAATCGTATTCAATCGCATAAGCATTCCTTACAATCTTACAGTGTTCCAATCCAGGAACACTCCTGTACATTGCAAGCTGTACGTCTTCAGGGAGGGAAGATGACATTCCTCCCACATACATCTCATTTGTATGAATTCCTTCCGGTTCCAAAAAAACCTGATGTCTCTTTTTATCCGCAAATTTTACCACTTTATCTTCAATGGAGGGACAATATCTTGGTCCCGTCCCTTCAATAATTCCCGCATAAATAGGAGAACGATCCAGATTTGCGCGGATAATATCATGTGTTTCTTCATTCGTATAGGTAAGCCAGCAGGATACCTGATCCTTCTGGATACTGTCCGGATCCGTGGAAAAAGAAAATGGGATTATCCTGTCATCTCCCAGCTGTTCTTCCATTTTGGTAAAATCAATCGTTCTTTTATCCATACGCGCAGGTGTTCCGGTTTTAAACCGTCTCATCTCGACTCCCAGATTCTTTAAAGAGTCTGTAAGTTGATTGGCAGGCTGCAGCCCGTTAGGCCCGGTATAGGTAATCGCCTCTCCGCATAAGCATCTGGAATTCAGATATGTTCCCGTACATAAAACAACGGCTTTGCACTCATAAACCGCTCCGGTAAATATTCTCACACCGGTAATCCGCCTGCTTACGGATTTTCCTTTTTTCTCATCCTCTTCCGTCATATTTTCCGCCAGCAGTTCGCATACCTCAGCCTGCTTTATGGTGAGATGCTCCTGATTTTCAAGAACCCTTCTCATCTGCCAGGTATATTCCGCCTTATCCGCCTGGGCCCGCAGCGAATGTACGGCAGGGCCTTTGGATGTATTCAGCATTTTCGACTGAATAAAGGTCTTATCTATATTTTTACCCATTTCGCCGCCCAAGGCATCCACTTCCCTCACCAGATGTCCCTTGGAAGATCCTCCTATATTAGGATTACAGGGCATCAGCGCAATGCTGTCCACGCTGACTGTAAAGATTATGGTTTCCAATCCCATCCTGGCACAGGCCAGGGCCGCCTCACATCCGGCATGTCCCGCGCCTACCACACAAACATCATAAACTTCCCTGATTTGCGGCATAATAAACTGCTCCTTTATTTCTTCTTTTTCTTATTTTTTTTCTTTTTCTTTTTTTCCTGTACCGCCTGTGGCACAGAAACGACGGTGGGTACTGTTTCCCTCTCCACATAGATACGCTGATTGGATTCCGGTACAATAATCGCCGTTTCCATTTCTTCCTCAGGAAGAACGACGCCGGAAGAATCCTCCGCCGCAGCAGAACCTTCATTTATGGGGTTGCTTCTGTTATCCTTCCGGTTTTCCTGAACCTTCCCCCAGGCCTGATCCCATAAAAGCTTCACCGGTTCCCAAACCAGTTCCAGCGCCCGCAGCAATGCAATAATAAGTATCACCCAACAGATTAAATGATACAGCTGGATTTCCCCGCTCCCATAATCATCGGTAGCCCCATAAAACAAGCCAAGTCCCACAATACCTACAGCCATCAGAAAAAAAAGTCCCTTGCCTGATTCTTTCCTCATATCCGTCTGCTCCTGTCCCTTATTTTGCATTTCCTTCAAATGGGCTTTATCATCTGCAGAAATACATACTCATGGATTCATCATACCACAAAAAAAAATAATAGAAAACACGTAAAGTTAATGATAATATAAAATAGTACGTACTGCTGCAAATTGCTTTCAACCTAAACTATATACACAATAAAAGTACATACCTGAGCACACGGATAAAAGTAAACCTAAAGACTATCTTATTATGAAAGGATTCTATTACTATGAAAGGGCTATATTATAACGGAACCGCTGCAGAATACAGGGAAGATCTTCCCATGCCTGTTCCTGAACCAGGCGAAAGCCTGATAAAAATTCATTACAGTGCCGTATGCAATACGGATAAGGAAATCCGGAAAGGATACCGTCCGTCATTCCGCGGAGTCATGGGACATGAATTTGTAGGAGAAGTCGTCTCTTCTCCGGATCCCGTCTTTCATGGAAAAAGGGTTGTTGGAGAACTGAATGCCGCCTGCGGTACCTGTATCTACTGCAGAACAGGAAGGCCTACACACTGTTCAAACAGGAAAGTGCTGGGCATGGATTCCAAAGACGGATGCTTCGCGGAATACATGACCATAGATACTTCCCTGCTTCATATTATTCCGGATGACCTCCTCGATACACAGGCCATATTTACAGAACCTCTTGCCGCAGCCATGGAAATCCTTACACAGATTCATATATCCCCGGATAAAAATGCCGCTGTCCTCGGAGACGGCAGGCTGGCCCTTCTCACAGCTCAGGTTTTGGCTCTTACCGGTATCGATCTTACCGTTATCGGAAGACATCCGGAAAAGCTGGAGCTTTTCCGTCCCTTTGCCAAAACGTCCACCTACGGCGAAAAAGAAGGCTATGAATATGTCGCTGAATGTACCGGTTCGGAAAGCGGCCTTCCCCAGGCGATGGAGCTTGTGCGAAAAAAAGGAACCATAATACTCAAAAGTACCTATGCAGGTAAGGTAAGTCTGGATATGAGTATGGCTGCCGTAAATGAACTCACTATTGTGGGAAGCAGGTGTGGCCCATTTGAACCCGCACTCCGGCTTCTGAAGGATAAAAAAATCCATCTTCCCGAAATAGAACTCTATGATCTGAAGGATTTTGAAAAGGCCTTCGCATCACCCGCCTTTAAAGCGGGCTTTGCCTTTATCGACTGATAGTTAAAAGGAACACGTCATGTATCGTGTTCCTTTTTCCATGCAAGGATACGATCCAGCTTTTCCTTTACCTCCGCTTCCTTCCCTTCTCCTGCAGGCACATAATATCTCTTATCCAGAAGGGAATCAGGCAGGCAGCGCATGGCCGTAACCTTTTCCTCCGTATTATGGGCATATACATATCCTTCCCCGTAATGCAGTTCTTCCATCAGACGGGTAGGCGCATTCCTTATCTGCAGAGGCACCGGCTCCGCAAGCATTTTCACCGCATCCTCCTTACAATCCTCATATGCCTTATAAAGGGCATTGGATTTGGGAGCCATGGACAGATAAACTACCGCGTGGGCAAGATTAACATTACATTCCGGCATTCCATTAAAATGACAGGCCTGATATGCGGCTACCGCAACCAAAAGAGCATTACTGTCCGCCAGACCCACATCCTCGCTGGCAAACCGGATCAATCTTCTTGCCACATATAAGGGATCTTCACCTGCCTCCAGCATCCTGGAAAGCCAGTATACAGCAGCATCCGGATCCGTATTCCGCATGGATTTATGAAGAGCGGAGATCAGGTTGTAATGCTCCTCTCCCTTCTTATCATAAAGAAGGGATTTTTTACTGGTGCACTGTTCCAGTATTTCTCTGGTTATTACAGTGGTTCCGTCCGGTTTGATCTCTCCGTTCAGGACCACCATTTCCAGTGTATTCAGAGCCGTCCGCCCATCGCCATTAGCAAACCTGGCTATCATCTCTATCATGTCTTCTTCTATTTCAATCTTCTGGTTTCCGAATCCGTTTCCGGCTTTCAGGGCATGATGCAGCAGCTGCACGACCTCTTCCACGGAAAGAGCCTGCAGCACAAAAACCTTGCATCGGGAAAGAAGAGCGGCATTAATTTCAAAGGATGGATTTTCCGTAGTTGCTCCGATGAGGATAATACTTCCTTTTTCCACAAAGGGCAGAAACGCATCCTGCTGGGCCTTATTAAAACGATGGATTTCATCTACAAATACAATCGTCTTTTTTCCCATATGCCTGGCGCTCTCGGCCTGGTTCATCACTTCCTTAATTTCACGGATCCCACTGGTAACCGCACTGAAATCAATGAATTCAGCCTTTGTGCTCCTTGCTATTATTCTGGCAAGAGTAGTCTTTCCCACGCCGGGAGGTCCCCAGAAGATCATGGAAGAAACCATATCCTGATCAATCAGGCGGCGGAGAACCTTCCCTTCCCCCACCAGATTTTTTTGACCCACGAATTCCTCCAGTCCTGAAGGACGCAGTCTGCTGGCGAGAGGATCATACATAACTCTGTTATCATCAAATAACGACATTTGTTCCATTTTATTTTCCCATACAGAACATACTGAAAATTTCGTTTACCAGATCTTCTCCTACCTCTTCTCCGATGATATATCCCAGGGAGGCATAAGCACTCATCAAATCTATGGAATAAAAATCTTCGGGCATCTCATCCTCCAGGCTTTTCTTTACCATGAGCAGACTGTCCCGGGCTTCTTCCAGCGCCTGCTTATGGCGCATATTAGTTATAATAACCTCTTCATTCATTGAAAGGGCGCCGGAGAAAAACATTTCTTTTATGGTATTTTCAAATTCCTCAATTCCCGTATTATCCCGGGTGGAGGTACGTATCACCGAGATCTCCGCATCCCGGAGCTTCTTTCTGAGTTCCTCTTCCTCAACAACGGGAACCAGATCCGTTTTATTCAGAAGCACGATGCATTTTTTTCCTCTGATCAAATCCAGGATCTCCTCGTCACTCTCATCCAATGCGACAGAGGAATCCACCACATACATAATCAGATCCGCATCAGAGGCTATTTTCAGCGCCCGTTCCACCCCTATCTTTTCAACAACATCCTCTGTGGAACGGATTCCGGCGGTATCGATGATATTCAGACCAATCCCGTGAAGCCTGATGGATTCTTCCAGTACATCCCTGGTAGTCCCGGCCACCTCCGTGACAATAGCCTTTTCTTCCCCCACCAGCAGATTCATAAGAGAAGATTTTCCCGCGTTGGGCTTTCCTACAATAACGGTATTGATCCCTTCCTTTAATACTTTTCCGTCGTCAGCGGAATCAATCAGCTTATTGCACCGTAATAATAAATCCCCGATCTTTGGAAGCAGCTTTTCCGGATAGCCCTCCGTGCTTATATGTTCGGGATCATCAAGCGCGGATTCAATAAACGCTATCTCATATAAAATCTCTTCCCTCATCTGCCTGATACAGTCGGAAATGGAACCCTTTAACTGCTTCATGGAAGATTTCAGGGCAAATTCATTCCGGGAATGGATAATATCCATAACCGCCTCCGCCTTCGCTAAATCGATCCTTCCATTTAAAAAGGCCCGCTTGGTGAATTCACCGGGCTCTGCCAGCCTGGCCCCATTCCTCAGTACGGTTTCCAGAACTTTCTGCACGATTAAGACACCGCCATGACAATTGATCTCAACGGTGTCTTCTTTTGTATAGCTATTCGGCGCTTTCATAACAGCGGCCATCACTTCATCCAGGATTTCTTCCCCATCCATAATAAACCCATAATGAATGGTATGGCTGCCATAATCCTTAAGACTATGGCAGCCATTCTTTGATCTATAAACCCTGCTTCCAATTTCGATTGCATCGTCTCCGCTGATACGGACAATTCCTATTCCTGAATCAGACAGTGCCGTAGCAATTGCAGCAATTGTTTCAGTCTGTTTCATAAATCTTTTAACCTCTGCCCCTTTGTCAGACAGTTATCTGTCTGTTATCTTTTCAGGGTAACAACAACATGGCGGAAAGGCTCTTCCCCTTCGCTGTGGGTTGTAACATATTTGTCATTCTGCAGGGCGGAATGAATAATTCTTCTTTCATAAGGATTCATAGGCTCCAGGGAAACACTGCGTTTGGTCCTCTTTACCTTATATGCTATGTTCTTTGCCAGATTTTCTAGGGTTTCTTTTCTTCTCTTACGGTAGTTCTCGGTATCTACCTTAACGCGGATATATTCTTCGGCTTCCTTATTTACCACAAGGGAAACAAGATACTGCAGGGAATCCAGAGTCTGTCCTCTCTTACCGATGAGAACACCCATGTCATCGCCTCTTAAGTCAACATCGAGAAAACCTTCCAGCTCGTCATATTTCACATCAATTACTACAGTCATTTTCATTGCGGCAAAAACATCTTCCAGGAAGTTTTTAGCCTTATCTTCAATGCTTTCTTTTACTTTTGCCTTAATTTTTGCAGGCTTAGAATTAAATCCCAGGAAACCGGTAGAACCTTCTTCTATTACCTCATATTCCAGCTTATCACTGGTTACAAGAAATTTCTGGCATGCTGCGGTAATGGCATCATCCACTGTCTTGGCAGTAAATTCAACGAATTCCATAATTTCCTCCATTCTGCCGCCGGGTGCGGCAATCCATTCAAGCGTATCTTTCGCTTATTTCTTATCGGAATTACTTTTTTCCGTTTTATTGTTGTTCTCGTTGTAAATCTTTACCATATTTGCCTTTGCAGCTATACTTCCCGGCTTCGGAGCCTTCTGATTATACATTTCCGTTGCCTTCTTCACTGCTTCCTCCTTCTCCTCCTGCGTCATGGATGCTTTCGCCGAAGAAGCTTTTGTGGAGATACTGTTTGATTTTGGAGTCGTGCTCTGCACGTTCCGCGTATTCATGCTGGCATATTGGTTAATTGTCTTTGGATCAATACCGGCCTTTTCCATCCTCTTAATCCGTTTATCCTGCTTTTTCTTAGCCTTGTCCTTGTTTTTCTCAATAAGCTGATCGAAATCGGTCTTATCAATATGCTTGTTTACCAGGACCTGCTGTATACTTCTTACCACCGCACTGGCAACCCAGTATAAACCGACACCGGCAGGGAGAGAGAAACAGAATACAGCCGACATAATGGGCATAATGTTATTCATCATTTTCATGGAAGACATCATGCTGTTCTGATCCCCGTTAGACTCAGGCTGAGGCATCAGCTTAACATTCAGCCACTGTGTTACCGCCGCCAATACAGGGATGGCAAGAGCTGCTATAATAAGAAGCACATTCTTGGACTGCATGGCATTGGACAGATAATAAGAAGGGGAATCCCCTATATTCATTCCAAACAGATTATTATAAGATCCCAGCTTTTCCGATGTAGCCATGATATCATTCGCCAGAGAAGGGAATTTATCAGCCAGGCTGTGCCATTCCGGAGTGGACGCTTTATTCAGGACATCGATAAATGTATTCTTTACATAAGTGGGATCCCCTGCAACAAACAGTTCATTAGAGAACTGCTTCATATACATAGCCGAATTTTTGAATCCCTGAATGAATTCCGCACTGCCGGGCTGGGCAATCAGATTCTCAACCAAAGGTGAAAAAACCGCCTTAACCTGTCCGATATAAGCAGGAATCGCATAAATTACCTTATACAAAGCATAAATTATAGGAAGCTGTATCAGCATCTGAACACAGCTGCCCATAGGTGAAACACCATATTTGGCATAAACGGCCTGCGTTTCATTCTGCATAGCCATCATGGAATCATTGTCTTTCTTACCATTATACTTCTTCTGAATAGCCTGAAGCTCAGGATTCATCTTATTGCTCAGTTTGGAAAACTTCTGCTGTTTAATAGTCAGGGGAAGCATGAGCATATAAATTACAATGGTAAATACGATAATAGCAAGAGCTATATAGGGAAGTCCGATCAGATTCAGCAGATAGAAAATTCCCTCCATAATATAACCGAGCAATGTAGCAACCCAGCCTATAACGGGAGTCGCACTTTTGGTCAAAATAATTCCTGGCAAATCTTATTTCCTCCTTAAACCGGCGCCGGACTAAGGTACCGGATCATAACCTCCCTTGGAAAAGGGATTACATCTTAAAATTCTCCAAAAAGCAAGCAAACCGCCCTTAATTACTCCGTACTTCTCCACAGCCTGTAAACCATACTCGCTGCAGGTAGGAAAATAAGGGCATTTTGTACTTTTCATCGGTGATATATACTTTCTATATCCTTTAATTAAAGCAATTACTATCTTCTTCATTTTCGAATCAGCTCATTATTTTATGAAGCTTACCTAAATGCAATAACGCACTCTCGATTTCCCTGAAGGAAGCCGAAGCTGCATTCGCTCTGGCCACGACTACTATATCTAAACCACTATTAAATATATTTTCCTGCAGCCTGTAGCTTTCGCGCACCAGCCTTGTGACATGATGCCGCACAACACTGTTACCAACCTTTTTGCTCACGGAAATTCCAAGTCTGTTTTTATCCAAATTATTTTCCAACACATACATTACCAATAAACGATTGGCATACGATTTGCCATTCCGGTAAACAGACTGAAAATCCTGGTTTTTCTTCAAACTTTCCGAAAAATTCATTACATGTCCAATCTTTCCTGGAAAGAGAAAAAAAGGCCACAAAACTGCGGCCTATGCTGATAATCTCTTTCTTCCTTTTGCTCTTCTTGCTGCCAGTACCTTTCTTCCTCCCGGAGTACTCATTCTGGCTCTGAAGCCGTGAACTTTATTTCTCTGCCTGTTCTTAGGCTGAAATGTCATTTTCATTAAAGATGCACCTCCTTCACTCAGGTTTCTGATAATGTGTCAGAAAATATCATTACCGATTATATAGGAAGAAACCCCGCAAGTCAAGCAAAACCGCGTATTTTACGAAATAAAAAAACGCTGAAAAAAGCCTGTAAAAATCGTGTTTTTCACTAATACAAGATATAGTTATCCCCAATTATTTTTTTCCACAACATCTAGCATCCCGATTTTCATCCACATCCTGCCAACCGATCAATCCACTTAACATAACATTATCCACAAATTGTGTATAACTTGTGGATAAACTCCGCTTAATTTTCGTTTTCAAATTAAAAATAAATATCAAAGCCCCATATTTTCTGAATGTTTATATGTTGATGACACTTTTCCACTTATCCACATTTACACATACCAAACCCGTAATATGTTAACTACTCCCCCCTTGCATTCACAGTATGTGGAAAAATATTATCCCCAGAATTAACATTTGATATTTGCTTTTTTTTAGAGTAAGATAATATAAATGTATTTTCAGTAAGTTTATGGAGGTTTAGCAATGCAGGCAATCGAAGCCAGATGGGATGAGATTAAGGAAACAATCAGAAAGGAATATGATCTTTCTGACGTTTCTTATCACACGTGGATAGAGCCACTGAAGTTTTATGACGTCCAGGATGATGTGGTAATAATCCTTATCACATCCAACCAGTCACATGCCCTTAACTATATTTCTTCCAAATATAAGGATTTCTTCCGTGTTACCCTCACAGAAATGATGGATCATTACTATGAGGTCTCCTTTATATTGGAAAAAGACGCTAAGAAGGACAAGTCTTCCACTGAAGATCTCAAATCTCCGTACAGCAGCACCTTTAACATTAATTATGAAAATGCAAATCTGAACCCTAAATATAAATTCGATACCTTCGTAGTGGGAAGCAATAACAAATTCGCCCATTCTGCCTGTCTTGCCGTTGCAGAATCCCCGGGCGACGCATACAATCCCCTCTATATATATGGTGGGGCCGGATTGGGCAAAACCCACCTTATGCATTCCATCGGTCATTTCGTGCTGGAACAAAACCCGGATATGAAGGTTATCTACGTCACCTCCGAATCCTTTACTAATGAAGTAATCGAATCCATCCGAAGCGGTAATGCAGCGGCCATGACCAAGCTGCGGGACAAGTACCGTACGGTGGATGTCCTCATGATCGATGATATCCAGTTTATAATAGGAAAGGAAAGTACACAGGAAGAATTTTTCCATACCTTTAATGTGCTTCATGCAGCCGGCAAACAAATCGTACTGTCCTCCGATAAACCGCCTAAAGAAATGGAAACCCTGGATGAAAGATTCCGTTCCCGTTTTGAATGGGGCCTTATCGCAGACATCCAGCCGCCTGATTATGAAACCCGTATGGCTATCCTCCGTAAAAACGCGGAGAACTATGATAAAAAAATCGACGACTCCATTTTCCAGTATATCGCTACCAACATCAAATCCAACATCAGGGAACTGGAAGGGGCTTTCAATCGTATCATCGCCAAATCAAAGATCGAAAACCAGCCGGAAATAACCATGGAACTGGCTGAGGACGCTCTGAAAGACATCATCAATCCCGACAAACCGGACAAAATAACCCCGGAACTCATCATTCGTGTGGTGGCAGAGCATTACGGTGTCAATCCGGAGGACATCACCTCCAAAAAGAGGAATTCCGAATTCGTTCTTCCCCGTCAGGTAGTTATGTATCTGTGCAGGGATCTCACGGAAACCTCTCTTGCTAATATAGGAAAGCTCCTCGGCAAAAAAGATCATACCACAGTAATCCATGGTGCCAATAAAATAACGGATGAACTTAATACCAATGAAGAACTGAAGAATAACATTGAAATTATCAAAAAGAAAATATGTGTATAACTTTGTTAAAGAAAAGTTGACAAGCTGTGGGTACATTGGGGACAGGCTGTGAATCCTTAATTTTTCAAAGCCAAACCGAAATCAGGAGGTTCAGGTCCATTGTGAATACATTGAGAATTAACCTCAGCTTATCCGGCACTTTTGAACAAGTTATTATTTTCAAATTTCCTTGCAAACTGTATAATAAAAAGGGTTATCCACATATCTACATCCACTACTAATTAATATTACTAAATAATTTAATTTATAAAAGGATCGCGCGCGGCGCGCCAGGCGCTGTGTCATTGTGAATTCGCAGAAGGGAGTTTATGCACATATGAAATTAGTTTGTTCCAAAAGCAATCTGTTAACAGGACTTCAGGTCGTATCTAAAGCGGTACCGAATAAAACCACCATGTCCATCCTTGAATGTATTCTGATTGATTCCACCTCAGGGGAGATCAAACTGACGGCCAATGATATGGAACTCGGTATCGAAACCATTATAGAAGGGGAGATCCTGGAAAAAGGGATCATTGCCCTGGACGCCAAGATCTTTTTGGAGATCGTAAGAAAACTGCCTGATAATGATATCACCATCACAACGGACAGTAACTTTAAGACTACCATTACCTGTGAGAAGGCAAAGTTTAATATCATCGGTAAATCAGGTGAAGATTTTTCTTATTTACCCATGATTGAAAGAAACGAATCCATCATTATTTCCCAGTATACCCTGAAGGAAGTAATCCGTCAGACGATCTTTTCCATCTCTGACAATGACAACAATAAATTGATGAGCGGTGAGCTTTTCGAGATCAACGGAGAGGAAATGAGAGTCATTTCCCTTGATGGACATCGTATTTCCATCCGTAAAATCCATCTGAAAAACTCCTATCCTGCCAAGAAGGTTGTGGTTCCCGGCAAAACCCTGAACGAGATCAGCAAGATCTTAAGCGGTGATGCGGATAAGGATGTCACCATTTTCTTCACGGATAAACATATCGTATTTGAATTCGAGAATACCACGGTGGTATCCAGGCTGATCGAAGGGGAGTACTTCAAGATCGATCAGATGCTTTCAAGTGATTATGAAACCAAAGTGATCATTCATAAAAAAGAACTCCTTGACTGTATTGACAGGGCTACCCTGCTCATCAAGGAAGGGGATAAAAAGCCCATTATCATCAATATCACGGATGGTTCCATGGAGCTTAAGATCAATTCCACGGTCGGAAGCATGGATGAAGAAATAGACATTGAGAAAATGGGAAAAGATCTCATGATCGGCTTCAATCCCAAGTTCCTGATCGATGCCCTTCGTGTAATAGATGATGAGACAATTACCATTTATCTGGTAAATCCCAAGGCTCCCTGCTTTATCAGGGATGAAGAAAATAATTATATTTATCTGATCCTGCCTGTAAACTTTACGACAGTTTCATAAGCGGAAGGAAAACAATGGAAAGCTTTAAAATAAAAGATGAGTATATCAAGCTGGGACAGGCCCTTAAGGCTTCCGGGCTTGCAGAATCCGGTGTGGACGCAAAGTATGCGGTCCAGGATGGCTTTGTTAAGGTGAACGGCCAGGTGGAAACCCAGAGAGGGAAAAAACTGGTGCCCGGAGATCTTGTGGAATATAACGGGAAGACTCTTAAAATCGAGTAAAATTTAAAGGATCAAAAAAGGCTGGTTTTATGTAAACCAGCCTTTTGAAAGGCAATATCGGGTAATTTTCATGGTTATAAAATCGCTTGAGCTGTCCAATTTCAGGAACTATGCGTTTCTGGATATGAATTTTGACAAAGGAACCAATATTCTTTACGGCGATAACGCACAGGGAAAGACGAATATCCTTGAGGCGATTTATTTGTGTGCCACGACAAAATCACACAGAGGCACGAAGGATCGTGATATTGTTAATTTTGATGAGGAAGAAGCGCATATCCGCACCTGGCTGGAAAAAGACGGGGATGAGATCAAGATAGATATGCATCTTCGGAAAAATAAAACCAAAGGCATAGCTATTGACGGCACTAAAATAAAAAGGGCCTCAGAGCTTCTGGGGCTTATGAATGTTGTATTCTTTTCTCCGGAGGATCTCAGCATCATTAAGAACGGGCCTTCGGAAAGGCGCAGGTTCGTGGATATGGAATTATGCCAGCTTGATCCCATGTACCTGCACCATTTAAACAACTATAACAAGATAATAAACCAGAGAAACAAGCTGCTGAAGGATATGTATATGAATCCTTCTTTGAAGGGGACTCTGGATGTATGGGATATCCAGCTTGTGGAGTTCGGAAAAAAGATCATTGAAAGACGTACGGCTTTTGTGGATCAGATGAATACCATTATAGGCGGGATCCATGACAGCCTTTCCGGAGGGAAGGAAAAGCTTCTGCTCTCCTATGAACCGGATATTTCCCCGGAGGATTTCGAAGGAAGACTGCGGGGCAGCCAGGAAAGGGATATCCGTCTGAAACAGACTACGGTGGGGCCTCACAGAGATGATTTTGCCTTCATCGCCAATGAAATCGATATCCGTAAATTCGGATCCCAGGGACAGCAGAGGACTGCGGCCCTTTCCCTGAAGCTGTCGGAAATTGAACTGGTTAAAACGATGACAAAGGATACGCCCATTCTTCTTCTTGATGATGTCTTATCCGAGCTGGACAGCAACAGGCAGAATTATCTGCTGAACAGCATAGGAGATATACAGACAATAATTACCTGTACAGGCCTGGATGAATTCATTAACAACCGGTTTGAGATAAACCGGGTATTCAAAATTACCAATGGTTCTATCGATATTATGTCTATTGTGGATAAATAAAATTCATGTTATAATAAAACAGAATAGGCAAACAGGTAGAAAAACTTATAGACCTGAGGGTTCTATAAGCTTTTCTATCTATTTGTGTCCTTTTTGTTGAATTTTGGTCTTTTTTAGCAGTGAAATGGAGGAATATATGGGTACTGAAAACACAGAAAGCCACAGTGAGTATGGCGCGGATCAAATACAGATCCTGGAGGGTCTGGAGGCGGTTCGCAAAAGACCTGGTATGTATATTGGTTCTACATCAGCCAGAGGCCTTCACCATCTGGTTTACGAGATTGTAGACAATGCAGTGGATGAAGCCCTGGCGGGTTATTGTGATACCATTGATGTTACAATTAATCAGGATAATTCCATTACGGTTATTGATAATGGACGTGGTATTCCTGTGGGGATCAACCATAAAGCCGGCATCCCTGCGGTGGAAGTGGTATTTACCATTCTGCATGCGGGCGGTAAATTCGGCGGTGGGGGATACAAGGTATCCGGCGGACTTCATGGAGTAGGCGCATCTGTAGTTAATGCCCTGTCAGACTGGCTTGAGGTGGAAATTTGTCAGGAAGGAAAGGTATACAGACAGCGTTACGAAAAGGGAAAGACTATCTATACCCTGAAAGTGGTGGGAGAATGTGATCCGGAAAAGACGGGAACCAAGGTAACCTTTAAGCCGGATGCCACTATTTTCCAGGAAACTACGGTTTATGAATTTGATATATTAAAACAGCGTCTGCGTGAGATGGCATTTCTTACCAGAGGTTTAAGAATTATACTCAGAGATGTGAGGGAAGAAAATCCACAGGAAAAAGTGTTCCACTACGAGGGCGGAATCAAGGAATTCGTCACCTATCTGAATAAGAGCAAATCTCCTCTTTACGAAAATGTCATGTATTTTGAGGGCAGCAAAAATAATGTTTATGTGGAAGTGGCAATGCAGCATAACGATTCCTACACGGAAAGCGTTTACAGCTTTGTCAACAATATAAATACACCGGAAGGCGGCACCCATCTGGTGGGCTTCCGGAATGCCATTACCAAGACCTTTAATGATTATGCAAGAAACAATAAGCTGCTCAGGGACAATGAAGCGAATCTTACCGGTGAGGATATCAGGGAAGGCCTGACTGCCATTGTAAGTGTGAAGATTGAGGATCCCCAGTTTGAGGGACAGACCAAGCAGAAGCTGGGAAATTCCGAAGCGAGAGGCGCTGTGGACAGCGTTATCAGCGAACAGCTTACCTATTATCTGGAACAGAACCCTTCCATTGCGAAAACCATCTGTGAAAAATCAATCCTTGCCCAGCGTGCCAGGGAAGCTGCCCGGAAAGCGAGGGAGCTTACCAGAAGAAAGACGGCTCTGGAAGGAATGGCGCTGCCCGGAAAGCTGGCTGATTGCTCCGATAAGGATCCGAAAAACTGTGAAATTTATATCGTTGAGGGAGATTCCGCCGGCGGATCTGCCAAGAAAGCGAGAAGCCGTGCCACACAGGCTATCCTTCCTCTGAGAGGAAAGATCCTGAATGTAGAAAAGGCAAGGCTTGATAAAGTGTACGCCAATGCGGAAATCAAAGCCATGATCACCGCTTTCGGCACAGGGATCCATGATGATTTCGACGTAACCAAATTAAGATATCATAAAATTATTATTATGACCGATGCCGATGTTGACGGTTCTCATATCGCGACTCTTCTGCTTACCTTCATCTACCGTTTCATGCCGGAGCTGATTAAGCAGGGACATGTTTATCTGGCACAGCCGCCTCTTTATAAGCTGGAAAAGAATAAAAAGGAATGGTATGCCTACAGTGATGAGGAACTGAATCAGATTCTTACGGAAGTGGGAAGGGATCAAAATAATAAAATCCAGCGTTATAAGGGTCTGGGAGAAATGGACGCGGAACAGCTTTGGGAAACTACAATGGATCCGGAAAAGCGTATTTTGCTGCGCGTTAATATGGATGAGGAGGCAGAATCGGAAGTGGATCTCACCTTTACCACGTTGATGGGTGATAAGGTGGAGCCGAGGCGCGAGTTCATTGAAGATAATGCCAAATATGTCAAGAACCTGGATATCTGATGACAGATACTGTAGAAACGGAGAGTCAATAAACAATGGAAGATAATATTTTTGATAAAATTCATGAAGTCGATCTGAAAGAAACCATGGAGAAATCCTATATCGACTATGCCATGAGCGTTATTGCATCCCGTGCGCTTCCGGATGTCCGAGATGGCCTGAAGCCGGTTCAGAGGCGTGTTCTCTATTCCATGATAGAGCTGAATAACGGTCCTGATAAGCCCCATAGAAAATGTGCCCGTATCGTGGGTGATACCATGGGTAAGTACCACCCCCATGGAGACAGTTCCATTTACGGCTCCCTTGTTAATATGGCCCAGGAATGGTCCACCAGATATCCTCTGGTAGACGGTCATGGGAATTTTGGTTCTGAAGACGGCGACGGCGCCGCAGCCATGCGTTATACAGAAGCCAGGCTTTCTAAAATTTCCATGGAAATGCTGGCGGATATCAATAAAGACACCGTTGATTTTGTTCCCAACTTTGACGAGACGGAAAAAGAACCTACCGTCCTTCCCAGCCGCTATCCCAATCTGCTGGTAAACGGAACCTCCGGTATCGCCGTAGGTATGGCGACAAATATCCCTCCCCACAACCTTCGTGAGGTAGTGGACGCGGTGGTTAAGCTCATTGACAACCGGGTGAATGAGGACAGGGATACGGATATGGAAGAGGTTCTGCAGATCATTACTGCTCCTGACTTTCCTACGGGCGGTATTATTCTGGGGACCAGAGGAAGTGAGGAAGCCTACCGGACAGGACGCGGCAAGGTACGGGTACGTGCGGTAACGGATATCGAGACGCTTCCCAACGGAAAAAGCCAGATCATCGTAACGGAACTTCCTTACATGGTTAATAAAGCCCGTTTGATCGAAAAGATCGCAGAGCTTCACAAAGAGAAAAAAATAGACGGTATTACGGATCTGAGGGATGAATCCAACAGGGAAGGAACCCGTATAGTTATTGAACTGCGCAGGGACGCCAATGCCAACGTGATCCTGAATCTGCTGTACAAGCACACCCAGATGCAGGATACCTTCGGTATTATCATGCTGGCCCTGGTGAATAATGAGCCGAAGGTGCTTAACCTTCTGGAAATGCTGAAGCTTTATCTGAAGCATCAGGAGGATGTTGTCACCAGAAGGACGAAATATGATTTGAATAAGGCGGAAGAACGGGATCATATTTTACAGGGCTTGCTGATCGCCCTGGATCATATTGACGAAGTGATCCGTATTATACGTTCCAGCAGGAATACCCAGGCTGCCAAAGAAAACCTGATGGAACGGTTTGAGCTTTCAGATCCCCAGGCGCAGGCTATCGTCGACATGAGACTGCGCGCTCTTACCGGTTTGGAAAGAGAAAAGCTGGAAAATGAGCATAAAGAGCTCATGGCAAAAATTGCCGAACTGAAGGCGATTCTGGCAGATGAGAAGCTTTTGCTTGGCGTAATCAGGGAAGAGATCCTGATTACTTCCCTGAAATACGGGGATGACAGAAGAAGCCGTATTGGTTTTGACGAGTATGATATTTCCATGGAGGATATGATCCCCAGGGATAATACGGTAATTGCCATGACAAATCTGGGTTATATCAAGCGTATGACAATTGATAATTTCAAATCCCAGAACCGCGGAGGCAAGGGGATCAAGGGGATGCAGACCATTGAAGAGGATTTCATTGCTGATCTGCTTATGACTACCACCCATCATTATGTGATGTTCTTTACCAATTATGGCAGGGTTTACCGGCTTAAGGCCTATGAAATTCCCGAGGCCAGCAGGACGGCCAGAGGAACGGCCATCATCAACCTGCTTCAGCTGAATCCGGGAGAAAAGATATCGGCCATTATTCCGGTAAAGGATTATGAAGATGATAAGAACCTTTTCATGGTAACAAGAAGAGGTATCGTGAAAAAAACTCCTGTCATGGAATACAGCAATGTCCGTAAGAACGGGCTTGCGGCAATTAATCTCCGTGATGATGATGAATTGATAGAAGTAAAGATCACAGATGCGGATACGGATCTTTTCCTGGTGACCAAGCACGGTATGTGTATCCGGTTCAAGGAAACCGATGTAAGGGCGACCGGAAGGATGTCCATGGGCGTTATCGGAATGAACCTGGACGACGGGGATGAAATTGTGGGAATGCAGCTGGACAGCCAGGGAGATTCCCTCCTGATAGTATCTGAAAACGGTATGGGCAAGCGTACTTATCTGGAAGAGTTCAGTGTCCAGAAGAGAGGCGGCAAGGGAGTAAAATGCTATAAGATCACCGAAAAGACCGGTTATGTAGTTGGCGTTAAGGCATGCAACGATGATCATGAAATCATGATGATCACCACGGAAGGAATCATCATCCAGTTAAGAGTGGAGGATATTTCCATATTGGGAAGAATCACTTCCGGTGTGAAGATGATCAACCTGGATAAGGGGATCAAGGTAGCGCAGGTTGCCAAGGTAAGGGAAAGAGTTTCTGACGGCAGCCAGGAATTTGAAAATCCGGATGACGCCATGGAGGATATTCCTGAAGAGGAAAGATATCCGGGGGCGGATGAAGAAGAAAATATTATTTTCCCTACGGAAACTGAGGAAGAATAAAGAGACCTAAAAGAAAATTCACGGTTCATGAAGCCGTGCGGAATAAGCAGACAGCCGTAAAGGCAGTCTGCTTATTTCCTTACAGGGAGTAAAGATATGAAAAATATATTGATTGTGGAAGATGACAAAGCTCTTGCGGAAGGAATCGTGCTTGTTTTACGTCAGGACGGCTTTTACTTCCAGTGCTGCCATAATGTAAAAGATGCAAAGAAAGTACTGGAAAAAAACATTTTTGATCTCATTCTTTTGGATATCAATCTTCCCGACGGAAGCGGCCTGGATATATGCAGGGGGCTCAGGAAGGAAGAGAGGCTGGATCCTGTTATTTTCCTGACGGCTCTGGATACGGAACTTCATGAGGTCACCGGTTTCCAGGCAGGAGCGGATGATTATATTACCAAGCCTTTTTCCCTGGCCGTATTGAGGGAACGGGTTATGGCGGCCCTGAGAAGAGGGGAACGGCGAAGTTCCTCCGGGAAGGCTTCACCGGTACTTAAGGAAGGCCCTTTTACCATCGATTCGGAGAACCAGTCCTTTTTTATGGGAGACAGGGAAATCCTTTTAAGCAGGACGGAACAAAAGCTTCTGATGGTACTGATTAAAAATAAAAACAGGATTCTGGAACGGGATACTCTGATTGAAAAGGTATGGGGAAACGACGGGGAATTCGTGGATGAAAATGCCCTTTCCGTCACCATTAAAAGGTTAAGGGACAAGCTGGAGAAAGATCCCAGGAAGCCGGAGTATATCCAGACTGTTTATGGGATAGGATATCGTTTTCAGATAGATGAGGGAGAGTCAGAATGACTGCGTATTTAATAAAGGGTTTCTACGGAAATCTGCCTGTGATTTTAATGTCGGTTACCGTAATTCTGCTTGCCGGGATCCTTATTTATGTGCTTGTCAGGCTTCACAGGGAATATGATATGCTGGATAAGATGCTGGACAGCGCAATCGAAGGAAATTTCCAGGAAAAAAGATTTGATGAATTTATGCTCTCCAGGCTGGAAAGCAAATTATATCAATTTTTATCATCCAGTTCTCTGGGAAGGAAAAAGGTGGAGGAGGAAAGAGGGAAGGTGGAAGAGCTCATAGCTAATATATCCCACCAGACCAAAACACCCATCACCACCATACGTCTGTACGCAGGCCTGCTTGAGGAAAAGGATCTGCCGGAGGAAGAACATCTGCTGGCCAGACGGATTGCGGAGCAAAATGACAGAATGGCGTTTCTCATCGAAAACCTGGTGAAAATGTCCAGGCTGGAAAACGGAATCGTTGCCGTACATCCTGTGAAGCAGGATATCGCAGTCCTTATGGAAAGCCTGGCCGGTATATTTGAAAAAAATGAGGAAAGAAGAATCCTTTTTGATCCCTCTTACAGAAGTCAGGAGCCAATCATTGCCTGCTATGATTTGAAATGGACGGTGGAGGCTATTTCAAATATCATAGAAAATGCCATAAAATATACGGATCAGGATGGAAAAATAAAGATCTCGGTCATTCCCTACCAGAGCTTTACCGCCATAGAGATAAAGGACAACGGGATCGGAATTGCCGAGGAGGAACAGGCCAGTGTGTTCCTTCGTTTCTTCCGTTCCGAGAAGGTGAATGATAAAAAGGGAGTGGGACTGGGATTATATCTTGCCAGAGAGATCATTACCAAACAGGGAGGCTATATCAGCCTTCAGTCAGAGGAGGGAAAGGGTTCCTGTTTCCGCGTTTTCCTTTCTGAAAGATAAGAAAGATGTGATGCATTTTTTAAGAAATTTCCGTTTCTTTTAAGATTTCAGCCCAATTCTTTCAAAACTGTCATTATTCTTTTTTTCATGGAAAGAACATGGAAAGATTTATTTGTTATAGTTTAGTCAGATAAGAAAAACAGATATGCGGAGGAGAGAATAATGAAAATTCTGAAAGCGGAAGATCTTAAAAAATATTACGGAAACAAAGAAAATGAAGTTCATGCTCTGAACGGAGTTAATTTTTATGTGGAGGAAGGGGAATTCGTTTCTATCGTAGGGACTTCGGGAAGTGGGAAATCCACCCTGCTTCATATGCTGGGAGGACTGGACCGGCCTACCTCGGGAAAGGTTTTTGTAGACGGAAAAGATATTTTCAGCCTGAAGGATGAAGCCCTTACCATTTTCCGGCGCAGGAAAATCGGTTTTGTATTTCAGAGCTATAATCTGGTTCCGGTTCTGAATGTTTATGAAAATATAGTCCTTCCCATTGAACTGGACGGAAATAAAGTGGATAAGGCCTATGTGAATGAGCTGATTGAAATCCTGGGAATCGGGGAAAAGCTTCAGAATCTTCCGGGCCAGCTTTCAGGAGGACAGCAGCAGAGAGTGGCCATTGCAAGAGCGCTTGCGGCAAAGCCCGCTATTGTCCTGGCGGATGAACCCACAGGAAATCTGGATTCCCGGACCAGCCAGGATGTGTTGGGGCTTCTGAAGGTAACCGGTGAAAAATTCGGCCAGACTATCGTTATGATAACCCACAACCCGGATTTGGCACAGCTTGCGGATCGGATTGTCAGAATTGAGGATGGAATGATTCTGAACCGGAAGGAGCGTGAGGCAAATGCTTAAGGTGAAAAACAATAAGTGTATCAGCCGCCTAGCCGATAAATCCTTCCGTGCAAATAAAACCCGGAATATCATAGCGGTTATTGCCATAGCCCTTACCACCATTCTTTTTACCGCCCTGTTTACCATAGGCAGCGGTGCGGTAGAATCCTTTCAGTACAATACCATGCTTCAGGCAGGGGGAATGGCCCATGGAGCCATCAAATTTGCACCTCCGTCCATTTATGAGGACGTGAAATCCCATCCCCTGGTAAAAGAAACGGGATTTCGGATGGTGACTGCGGACAGCGTAGATAATCCGGAATTTTTGAAACGTCATGTGGAGATGTATTATGAGGATCAGACCTGTATGGATTTAAGCTTTATCTCCCTGAAGGAGGGAAGCATACCCCAGGCGGAAAATGAAATTATAATGGATGTGCCTTCCCTTGAGCTGCTGGGTGTTCCCGCCAGAACAGGAGAAAAGGTAACACTGCTTCTTACGGTAAAGGGAAAGCAGGTGGAACGGGAATTTGTCCTTTCCGGCTACTGGGAACCGATCAATCCTTCCATGAATGTGGGATTTGCCATCTGTTCTAAGGCATATACGGAAAAATATGCGGATGAACTGAAATATATTTATAATGAGGAACCGTATATGAGCGGCTCCGTTATGTATGATCTCATGTTCAAAAGTACCCGCGGTATGGATAAAAGTATGGATATGCTGGTTCAGGATCTGGGATATTCCCTGGATGACAGAGATGATAATTATCTGGCGGCAAATGTGAACTGGGCTTATCTGTCCAACAGCATGGGGCAGGATCCTGTGACGATGATGACAATAGCGGCAGCTTTGGCATTAATCATCCTTACCGGCTATTTGATCATATATAATATTTTCCAGATTTCCGTTATACGTGACATCCGTTTTTATGGACTGCTGAAAACCATAGGAACCACAGGAAAACAGATCAAAAAGATCATCCGCAGACAGGGGCTGCGTCTTTCCCTCTATGGAATACCTATAGGCCTGGCAGTGGGATTTTTCATAGGAAAAGGGATCGTGCCTTATATTATGGCTATCAGTAATTACAATTCGGGAAAGGTAAGTGTTTCCCTGAATCCTCTCATCTTTGTGGGGGCGGCCCTGTTTTCTCTTTTTACGGTGGCTATCAGTACCAGAAAGCCCGGCAAGATGGCGGCAGCCATTTCTCCTGTGGAGGCGGTGAAATATACGGACAGCAATGCAGATATCCGTAAAAAGAACAAGAAATCCACCGACGGCGGAAAAATATATAAAATGGCCCTCTCCAATCTGGGAAGAAACCGGAAAAGAACGGTTCTGGTTATTGTATCCCTTTCCCTGAGCGTGATCCTCATGAACAGTGTGGTCACCATGACAGAGAGCTTTGATCTGGACAAATACCTCTCAACCTTTGTTGATACGGATTTTCTTGCGGCCCATGCCCAATATTTTAACAACGACTACAGAAGCAATGAGGAACGTGTTTCGGAAAGTATGATTCAGGCAATTGAAGAGGAGCCGGGATTTGAAGAAGGAGGAAGGATCTTTTTTTACCAGAATATTTCCGTGAAGATGCCGGATCCCAATCCTATTCATCTGAATGAGAATGGCGCGGCAGTAAATGCGGAAGGAGAACACATTAATGTAGATGAGAACCTTTACCCAAGAGCACAATTATATGGAATGGAGGATCTCCCTCTTTCCAGAATGGATATTATTGCAGGGGAAACGGACCTGAATATTTTAAAGGAGAAGCTGGACACAGGGAATTATATTATTGAGGGAGTGGATATAGACGATTATGGTAAGGTTTATGAAGACCGTATTCATTATGCCATAGGGGATAAGGTGACTATCCACAACAGCGATGGGCAGGAAAAAGAAGCGGAAGTGATTGCCCAGATAAAAATCAAATATTATACAAACAGTGTGCGGTACTCCTCTGTGGATTATGTTTTTTATACAAGCAGGGACGGCTATGAAAAGCTGGGCGGAGACATGGACAGTGTGATGAGCTATTTATTTCAGTGTGAGGATGAGAAGGAAGGGCAGATGGAACAGTTTCTTGCCTCCTATACGGAAAACCAGGAACCTATGATGTCCTTTGAATCAAAAACCAGATATCTGGATGATTTCCAGAGCCTGAAAAGGACATTTACGCTGGTGGGCGGAGTCCTTTCCCTGATAATCGGGATCATAGGGGTACTTAATTTCGTAAATGCATGTATTACCAGCATTATTACCCGGAAGAAGGAATTCGCGGCGCTGAAGGCAATCGGCATGACAGAAAAACAGACCCGCAGGATGGTCTGTCTGGAAGGAAGCTATTACGCGGCAGGAGTGGTTTTATTCAGTCTGATGGCGGGAAGTCTCTTTTCTCTGGTGGTGATGGGGAATTTCGTGATATTCTGGTTTACGACCTACCGGTTTATCCTCTGGCCTATGCTTATCGTACTTCCCTTTATGGTTGTGATGGGATTAGTGGTCCCTTATCTGACTATCAGGATTACGGACAAGGACAGCGTGGTGGAAATGCTAAGGGAAGAATAATGACTGACAGAAAGGGCGGATTTGATTCTGCTCTTTCTTTTTTTTACAGGAGCGCCGTATCAGCGGAGGGAGTATGTGATATAATATTTGGAATAACTTTCTAAAAAAGAATAGACAAAAACAGGAAAAAAGCTTATAAAGGATATATTGAGGAGAATCCGTTTTAAGGATATTATGAGGAGAAATTTATGGAAAAGAAAAAGGCACTGCTTTGCGGCAGTGTATTAGTGTTATTTGCGGCTTTAATGGCTTTTGGATTTATGACTGCAGGAGAAAATGGCTCCTTTGGCGGCGATCTGCTTGAAGATGCCGTGGGTTTCTGCATGCAGTATGTGGGAGTGGCTTAATTGGAATATATACCTGCAAAAACAATTGTAACAAAGGCAAAATCCTCCCACTGGTTCGGAATCGACTACAACATGAATATATACAGGGGCTGCTGTCATGGGTGTATTTATTGTGACAGCCGTTCCGACTGTTACAGAATTACGGATTTCGATAAGGTGAGGGCTAAAGAGGACGCCCTGCGTATAATCCGGGATGATCTGCGGCGTAAGGTAAAAACAGGAGTGGTCGGTACCGGCGCTATGAGTGATCCCTATAATCCCTTTGAAAAAACAGAGGAGTTGACAAGGCATGCCCTGGAATTGGTGGATGCCTTTGGGTTCGGGACGGCAATCGCCACAAAAAGTGATCTGATTACACGGGATATTGATATTCTTTCGGAAATAAAGGAGCATTCCCCCGTTCTGTGCAAGATTACGGTCACTGCAGCGGAGGATTCCCTTTCTTCCCTGGTGGAACCGGGGGTATGTCCCTCCTCCGCCCGGTTTGAGGCCGTGAGAAGACTGAGTGAAGCGGGGATATTCGCAGGAATCCTTCTGATGCCTGTCCTGCCTTTCCTGGAGGATAATAAGGAAAATATAACGGCTATTGTCCGAAAAGCCCATGAGGCAGGAGCAAGATTTATTTATGCCGAATTCGGAATGACTCTGAGGGAGAATCAGAGGATCTGGTATTATGATAAGCTGAAGGAGATTTTCCCCGAAGAAGATTATGTTTCCCGGTATCAGAAAAGATATGGCTCCCGTTACCGATGCGGCAGTCCCAGGGCGGCGCAGTTATGGAAGCTTTTTCAGGCGGAATGTGAAAAATACGGTATCCTGTATGATATGAAAAGTATTATAAGGGCCTATAAAAGAGGTTATGAATGTACACAGCTTAGTCTGTTTGACGGGATATAAAAAATAAGCTTTCAGCAAAAAGGAGAGGATAGATATGGATATCGGAATAATCCAGCAGAAAGCGGAAGAAATGCGGATACTGAATCTTGCGGTAATGAAGGATGGAGAACTCCTTTTAAAGAAAGACTGGGATGAAGAAATAAGAAGGAACCAGTATTCGGCAAGCAAGAGCTTCACCAGTATCGCAGTGGGAATTGCGCAGAAGGAAGGTCTTCTTGAGCTCAATGAAAAACTGTGTGATATTTTCCGGGAGGAAATGCCGGATAACCCTTCTGAGAATCTGTGCAGTGCCACGGTAAAGGATTTGCTGACCATGTGCCTGGGACAGGATTCGGGTTATTTAATGGGAGTACAAAGACCTCTCATGAAAGAGATGGACTGGGTACGCTATACGCTGTCCCGTCCCTTCACACAGAAGCCAGGCACCAGTTTTTTATATAATAATGCAGGGCCCTATCTTGCAGGTATTCTTGTTCAGAGAAGGTCAGGCTGTGATCTTGTAAATTACCTTATGCCCAGGCTTTTTGAACCCATGGGAATCAGAAGGCCTGTGTGGGAAACGGACCCTTACGGATATACTTTTGGGGCAGGAGGTCTGTTTTTATGCGTGACTGAGCTTTTGAAATTCGGACAGCTTCTCCTGCAGGAAGGAAACTGGGAGGGAAAACAGATAGTTCCTTCTGCTTATATCAGGGAAGCATCAAAGAAATATATTGATAACGAGAAGGATGGCTATGGTTATCTTTTTTGGCGCGGTCCTTATAATTCTTATCGTGCGGATGGCAAATACGGGCAGTTTTCCATTGTTCTTCCGGATAAAAATGCTGTGATTGCCATCAATGCGGAGTCCAGGGATGCGGATGCGATGATGGAATGCTGCATGGATATTATTGTCCCGCAATTGTAACAGATGTAATTTATGATAATAAAAAAGGAGTAAAGAAAATGCTTTTTATAGAATACCCCAAATGCTCTACCTGTCAAAAAGCCAGGAAGTGGCTGGATGAAAGAAAAATAAGCTATGAAGACAGACATATTGCGGAGAAAAACCCTACAGTGGAGGAGCTTACGGAATGGTATGGCAGAAGCGGCCTCCCTCTTAAGAAGTTTTATAATACAAGCGGCTTAAAATATAAGGAATTGGGTCTGAAGGACAAGCTGAAGGATATGAGTGAGGAAGAACAGATTAAACTGCTTGCCACAGACGGAATGCTGGTGAAGCGTCCTCTGATTGTTGCGGATGATTTTATCCTGACAGGGTTCAGGGAAAATGAGTGGAAAGAAAAAATGGAGTGATGCTATGAAAGAAAACAAATACGATGATCCGTTATTTTTTGAGAAATACAGCCAGATGGATCGTTCCAAAAAAGGGCTGGACGGTGCTGGCGAATGGAAGACATTGGAAAATATGCTTCCTGATTTTCAGGGAAAGAAGGTTCTTGATCTGGGCTGCGGTTATGGATGGCACTGTGAATATGCCGCTGACCATGGAGCCGCAGAAGTGACGGGAGTGGACATTTCTGAGAAAATGCTGGAAGAAGCCCGGAAATCCCATAAAAAAGGCAATACCGCCTATATCTGCTGTCCCATTGAGGATATTGATTTTGAAGAGGCTTCCTTTGATATCATTTTAAGTTCCCTCGCCTTTCATTACATTGAAAATTATGAAGAGATTGTGGATAAGATCCATAAATTACTCAAGCCCGGTGGATATCTTGTTTTTTCTGCAGAACATCCGGTATTCACTGCGGAAGGGAGCCAGGACTGGTATTATGATGAAAACGGAAAGATTCTTCACTTCCCGGTAGATAATTACTACTATGAAGGAAAAAGAAATGCGGTGTTCCTGGGAGAACAGGTTACCAAGTATCACAGGACATTTACCACATATATTTCCGTTCTGTTAAAGAAAGGGTTCCGGCTTGTGGATGTAGAGGAGCCTCAGCCGCCGGAGGAAATGCTGGATACCGTTCCCGGAATGAAGGACGAAATGCGCCGGCCCATGATGTTTCTTGTATCGGCACAGAAAGAAAAATAAAGAAAAAAAGGGTACCTTCGCCGGAGGGTGCCTTTTTTGTAATGCAGGCTTCGCATATGCCATGATGCCTTCCGGAGATCAAATTTATAAATAGGATCCCTCGGAACCCGCTGTTTTACGGGATTGCAACCTGTGGGTGACAAATTGCAATACGCTGATTTCTTGTAAAAAAGCAGATTATATGGAAAAATGAAGCTATAGAAAACAGAGCTACATTGTGGCAGACAGGAGATTATATGAAAAAATTTTGTGATAAGCTGATTCAGCTTCGCAGAGAAAAGGGCTACTCCCAGGAGCAGCTGGCAGAATATCTGGAGGTATCAAGGCAGTCGGTGAGTAAATGGGAAGCGGATAAAACGATGCCGGAAATAAGCAAGCTGATTGCGATATCCCAGTTATTCCATGTATCGCTGGATTATCTTCTGATTGACAGCTGTGAAGACAGAGGAGATAGAAAATGGGAGCCTGCCAGTGATACAGAGGAAATCAGGCAGACTATTAATGAAGTAAAGGATTTTTTAGGCTATCAGAAAGGATTTGAGTATAAAAGCAGGGCAAATATAGGAGGTATTCCCCTGATACACATTAAATTCTGCCGGTATATGGGGCGAATCCGGATGAAGGATGCCGCGAAGGGAATTATAGCCGTGGGGAATATTGCAGTTGGTGTGGTGAGCGCCGGATTTGTCTCAGTGGGGATCTTCAGTATAGGTATGTTATCTCTTGGCCTTCTGGTTTCGCTGGGGATTGTTTCCATAGGAGCTTTGGCAATGGGAGTGGCGGCTATAGGAATCGTTGCAGGCGGCGTATCCAGTCTTGGGATTTATGCCACAGGTGTTGCTGCAGCGGGTAAGGAAATTGCCACAGGAGTATCCGCCGCAGGCAAAACGGCTGTGGCGCAGCAGGGAGAACATTTATGGGGCCATAATATGACTGCTGTGGATGATGGGGTTACCAGGGAATGGGTAAAAAGCTTTCTCGTTGGCTATAATCCCAAAGTGCCCGGGTGGATTCTTGATTTTCTTACTCTTATATATAAATAAAACAGGGAATGTGATATACTTTTTTTAACGGATGTTTTTTTTAAGGAGGCAGGAAATGAAAAAGTATATTACAATTGATAAGAAATATCTTCTGATCCCTGTTTGTGCGGAAAAAGAACTGAAGACGATCAGCATCTCCTGCCAGGGAGAAAAAATATATGAATTTAATGTGCCGGTAAAAGAAAAGTCAGACGGACATTATGGTTTTCACTACTATGCTCCCGTTAATATGGAAGAATATAAGGGAAAAACTTTATTGATAGAGGGAAGTATTCCGAAAGCGTTTATGGACGCCATATCCCTTTCCGATACCGTACCGGAAAATCTCCAGTCCCGTCCCCTTCTTCATTTTGCACCCCGCACGGGCTGGATGAATGATCCCAACGGGCTGCTGTATAAGGACGGCATCTATCATTTATATTTCCAGTACAATCCATTTGATACCCGCTGGGAAAATATGTGCTGGGGACATGCGGTGAGTAAGGATCTGCTTCACTGGGAGCAGAAGGAGACTGCGCTTTATCCGGACAGTGACGGCGTCATGTATTCCGGGAGCGGAATTGTTAATGAACAGGGACTTCTGGGCCTCCCTGAGGATGCTCATATCTATTTTTATACATGTGCGGGAAATAAATCAAAATGGAGCCTGGGGAAAACCTTTAATCAGAGAATCGCTTACAGTACGGACGGGGGAAATACCCTTGTAAAGCTGGAAGGAAACGCGGTAAAGCATATTTCCGGGGAAAACCGGGATCCCAAGGTCTATTGGCATGAAGAGAGCAAAGCTTATATCATGGTTTTGTATATGAAAGACAACGAGTTCATGATTCTTCGTTCCAAGGATCTGAAAAACTGGAAAAAGACCCAGATTCTGACTCTGAAGGATTCCTGGGAATGTCCGGATCTCAGAAGGATTCCCGTGGAAGGCGGCGGAGAAAAATGGGTGTTCTGGAGCGCGGACGGTTATTATTTTCTGGGAGAATTTGACGGCTATGAATTTAAGACGGATGGTGTGAAGCTGGAGGCTTACCGGACTAAAATTCCCTATGCCGCACAAACCTTCTGGGGAACAGAGGATGTGATTACGATTCCCTGGCTGAGAACGAAAAATAAAGGAAAATTATATACGGGTGTAATGGGGATTCCAAGGAAACTGATCCTTGCCGAAACACCTGAGGGATTGAGGCTTAGACAGAATCCGGTTGAGGAATTCCGTAAAGCAAGGGTGAGTGTGTCAGTTTCCCAGGGTGAGGGAAAAGTTTTTTATATGATGCAGAAGGCAGGTGTTGTTGAAATAACCGTTCATATGCAAAGCCCCTGCGATTTTGTTGTCAATCTCTACGGTACCTCCATCACTTATATCCCTTCCTGCGGGAAAATGAATGTGGGGAAGGAAACGGTACAGTTCGGTAAGGAGCTGAATGATTTTTCTATTATTGCGGATGGGGAAATTGTGGAGATTACCGCGGACAACGGGCTTGTCTATGCCGTATTTGAGATGGAATCGGACAGTAAATCAGGGAATGTGACGGTGGATATCGGCGGTAAGGCTTATGTCGATATTTACAGGGTGGAATGATAATAAATAAAACGGGAGCGTATCAGTCTGAAGATTTATTCATGCTGGCAGCTCCTTTTTTGTTTTGGATAGATTGTTTGATTTTGTTAAGAAATTCCGTTATATCTTTTTAAGAAATAGCAGCTATACTTGTAAGCAGAACAAAAGGAAATACAAATTTGCAGATAACAGCTTTGTCAGAATAAAAATATCAGAAAGGAATTTTTATGAAAATTCATTTGAATCACTTAAGCATGACCTATCCCACCGGCAAACAGGCTTTGAAGGATATAAACCTGACGCTGGAAAGTCCGAGTCTCATAGGCCTGGTGGGACCAAACGGCGCGGGAAAATCCACACTGATGAAGCTGCTTGTTGCAGGGCTTCTTCCTACAGGCGGTGATATTGCCATTGATGATAAGCCGCTGACGAAATGTGAAAAAGAGCTGAAGAAGAAGCTGGGCTATTTACCGCAGGACTTCGGTCTGTATGATGAACTGACGATATGGGAATTTCTGGACTATATGGCAGCGTTAAAGGGGATACGTAACAGCAGGCCCGTTATAGAAGAAGCTATTCTGGCCACTGGTCTGGAAGAAAAGAAAAAGGCGCGCATAAAAACGCTGTCCGGCGGACAGCGGCAGAGAGTAGGAATTGCACAGGCGCTGCTGGGGGAACCGGAATTCCTGATTTTTGACGAGCCTACTGTGGGTCTGGATCCGGAAGAACGTATCCGTTTCCGTAATTTTTTCTCTCAGACGGCACAGGAAAAACTGGTACTGCTGTCCACTCATATCATTGAAGATATACAGTCAGTTTGTGACAGGCTTATTGTAATTGACCACGGGGAGATCCTGTTTATAGGCAAACCTGAAGAATTGATCCTGCAGGCCAGGGGACATGTAGGTGTTCTGCTGGAACACAACGGAGATAAAAAGGAGTCTGACCTGCGTATCATCTCCCGGGTGAATACAGCGGAGGGTGTGCTATGCCGGGGAGTGGCGGATGAGCTGCCAAAGGAGGCCCAAAGTGTGGAACCTACGCTGGAAGATGCCTATTTATATCTCATTACGCAGGAGGGTAAAACACAATGAAATTTTCTTCTCTCTTTCGTGTGGAGCTGGGACGGCTTTTTCGCAGCCGGCTGACATGGGCGGTTCTTGGTATTACCGCGGCGGCGCCGGCAGTGGGATTTACGTTCTATTGCCCTCTTTCCGGATCGCTGAACAGTACGGCTCTTGCCAATCCTGCACTGGGCGGTTCACTGGCCGGCGCTCTGGTTTTTGCATTGCTTACCGTATTGGAACTGGATCGTGTTCACAGCAGCCATACTGATGTACTTACGGATTCCATTATTTCTCCTCTTGCAGCAGAAGTATGCCGGACTCTGGCATTGCTGACAGCCGCATCTGCAGCCGCTGCGGCAGCAATGATAATCTGGATGCCGGTCACGGCCTCATTAACCGGCGCTGTATTCCGGCCCGGACTGTGTGCGGCGGTATATCTGCTGGTGATGCTTCCCTCACTCTGGTTTTCTATCCTTTTCACAGCCGCTGTTTATCAGCTTGTGCAAAGACTGGATATAACATTGGCAGCGTTCGTTGGCTTTTTTCTCTTAAGCCTGTCGGCCTGGAGAGAAAACTGGCTGCTGCGCTGGGTAAATCCCGCGCTGGCCTATCTTTCCGATGATTTCGGCAATAACCGCAGACTCATGTCCCTGGGATGGAACAGGCTGTTCTGGCTGTTGCTGCTGGGAGGGATCTGGTGCCTGTGCCTGCTGTGTACCCGCCGGTACGGCAGAGGAGCCTTCGGTTCTCTGCTTCGTAATGCGCGGATGCTTTATCTTCCTGTCATCGGAATTATGCTGACTGTAACGGGTGTACTGGTTTATGTAAAGCAGCCTTTTTTGGATCATAGTAAGAAGGAAATTGACTATGATGCACATTATAATTTTGACTATAATGAACATGTGACCTATTCCGCAATATCGGTAGATGCGCGTCCATCCCTTTTTACAGGTTTTTTTGAGGCAACGGCTTCCTATACTCTGCATAATGATTCCGGGCAGCCCCAGACCATTTCATTCTGGCTGAATCCCGGCTATAAGGTGAAGTCTGTTACGGCCGGCGGAAAGCCTGTTCCGTTCCGTGATCTTCAAAATGATGATATTAATAAGAAAACGATTGAACTGGATATTCCCGCCGATGAAAATATGGAATTATCGGTAGAATACGGGGGTTTTCCTCAGGAATGGAATATAATGTCTCTGTTTCAGGGGGAGTGTGAAATCAGCAGAGACTACATTTATCTGGCTCATCAGGATTTTTCACCTATGCCTCGTGATTTCTTTGAAAATACTGCAGAAGAGCCTCCCCTTACAGCCAAAATAACACTGCCTGATGGATTGAAGCCGGTTTTATTCAGTACAGATACAGTGGAAGCGGGGAAGAGCGAAGCCGGATCTACCCAATGGATATTACATGCTTCCGGATGGAGCCTGATTCTTTATGCCGGTGATTATATTTCGGAGCATATTGATGCTGCCGGACTGAATGTGGAATTTTTCTACAGCGCCAAACATCGGAGGGTTATGGAAGAATGCAATGTCAATGATACGCTGAAGCAGGTATTTGAATACTGTACGGATCATTATGGACCTCTTTTCTTCTATGGAGAGGAAGGCATGCGCCTTATTGAGATCGGTGCTACAGGCGGCGGTTATGCTGCCGGAGGAGCCAGTGTCATGGGCGAGGACAGCTTCAGTGAAGCAGGGCTTAAGGATCCCCTGAAAGGCGCCGGCGGCAGTGAAGTTATGGCCCATGAAATCATTCACCAGTGGTGGGGACTTGGCAATATGATCGAATCTTCCTATACTGGAGATCCCTGGTCCAGCGAAGGGCTGACGGTCTATACCACCTATCGGATGATGAAAGAACTTCACGGCGCAGACTACGCACAAAAGTATTATGTAGATGTGTGGCAGTCCCGGGCAGATGATTATTATCAGGATTTTTATGTCCGGAATCCGCAGTATCTGTCGGTTCTGCCGGAAAAGTATAAAGCCGATATTGCCAACAGCCAGTCTACCGTCCGGCAGTACTGCGAAATGCCTCTGAAAATACTCAAAGCGGAAAAGCTGGTGGGCGGAGAGGATGCTATGGATCGAATCCTGGCAGGACTGTTTACCGGTGAGACGAATCCGTCCTATCCCTACCTGACCTGGCAGGACTTTCTTCAGGCCTGTAATCTTACGGAGGAGGATTTGAATCTTGAATAAAATATATCAATACGAATTGCGCAGGATAATGCGCAGCAAATTCTTCTGGGGCCTGCTGGCGGTATGCTTGTTTTTTGGCTGGAATATACTGCAGACATCCACTATAAAGGGTGTTGCACATACTGCCCCGTTCTCTCCATGGAGCTTCGGGGCATATATGGCGCGGATTCTGCCTCTTCTGGGAGTGGCGCTGCTGTTTTTTCAATGGAACCAGTGCAATGAGAAATCCAGGCAGTTTGGGAGGCTTACCGATGCTGCTCCTGTAGAACAGGGAAAATATCTATTGGTAAAATGTGCTGCTGCGGTTACTGCGTGGCTGCTGCTGGCGCTGATCCTCACGGCCCTGGGTCTGGGCTTCCTGGTAATAATGTTCGGGAGAAATGTTCCTGTGGGAATGCTTTTGCTGACAGCTGCTATTACTCTTTTGCCTGCGCTTTTGTTTCTGGCAGGTATGGGACTTCTTGCAGGCAGGATACATTCCGGTCTTTTGTTTGGCTTGATGGCGCTTGCGCTGGGGGCAGGATTTATTCCTCTGCCGATGAATTTTGATCTCTATGGTTATTCTTTTTTTACGGAATATCCGTTAACTATGGAACTGCTGGATCCGGCATTTTCAATGCCGGGAGGTATGATTGTGTCAAGGGTTATCTTTCTTTTGGCAGGGATTGGTTTTCTTGTTTTTGCTGTATGGCGGAACAAAAAAGCTGTATCATTTTAAATTTAGTCATTAAATAAAAAGGAGCAGCCCAAATAGGCAGCTCCCTTTTTCGGAATGATGAAAATAGTAATTTATTAATAAACCGTGTGAATTAAAACTTATAGCTTGCAGCATTTACAAAGGAAGTATCGTCATCTTCCTGTACTTCTTCGTCTTTATAATCCTCAAATAAAGCAACATCCGCAGATACAAGTTCCACCGCATTTCTGATTTCAGGAGAACACCTCACAACGGCAATGTCCTCAAGACGGAGCCGGCTGCGGATGAGTTCCGGGGGAACATCTTCCGAGATTTCAGCTACGGCGCAGTCAACGACATGCAGTCCGCCCGGCGTCTGCTCAAGCAGCTGTTTATCAATTCTTATATTACTTCTGTCAGAGATCATGGTACCTTTAATGACAAATATACTTCCGTATTCCACAGGAAATTCCGATAAATTACTGCTGTATTTTTCCGGTATATAAAGGGTACCGGTAACCTTCAGATATTCCAGTTCGGGGAGTACTTCCATAGACTGATCCGTCAGCGTGAGATCTCCGTTTTTATAGAGCTTTTTTCCAAACAGGCTGATTGTCCTGGAATCTAACTCGGTATTATCAGAAAGTATCCGGCATTCATCGGGTATAATCTGGATTTCCGTGTGCTCATCAAATAAAGACAGGCTCTGTTCAAACAGACATTCCATTACCATGGCTTTTTTACATAAAAAAGTTACGTTTTTTCGAATTAATGCGGCTAGATCAAGGGACGCGTCCAGCAGCTTTACCATACCGTTGATGAAATATGGGGTATCCTGGCGGGCCCGGAAAATAAAATATTTGTCGACGTCAACATCCTTCAGCAGGCATATGGCATTATCAGGATAGCTTTTCTGTGTACCGTTTACCTGAATTTTTGATACGGCATCAGAAAGTCCTTCAGGATAAATGAGTGATCCGTTTACCATTATTTTTTCATAGCTTTCCAAAGCTTTTCCGGCAGCAGGATGGATAAAAAGACTTCCTGAAACAAACAGGAAAGAATGCTCAGCCGCAAAGGCTTTTTCATTCATTTCAATGGAACCATTTTTTATTATTAAATTGATTCCATCGGGAACCTTAATTACGCAGGCTGTATTTATTTCCACCGGATATTTGGAGATAAGGACGGCTGATTTTTCAGACTGGATCACTGCAGCGGCATTAATTGCAATGGCAGAATACTGCGACAGCCTTTCCTCGGTAATTTCAGTCATATCACAAAGAGCCGTATTTACTGACAGTTTTTTCGTTTTTTCCATAATTGCACCTCTTATTTTTTTTGATTTTCCAGTTCGGGGTAATACATGCGCAGCTTCCGCCTTGCGCTGGCAAGGCGTGAGCGAATGGTGGAGGGCGGCAGCTTGTACATGGCGGACAGCTGTGTGGAGTCAAAACCCTCAAAATATCTTTTTATGAATAGAATCCGTTCTTCTTCCGGTAATTTTTCACACAGCTGCCGGACTTCAATCTGGGACAAATCGTCCTGTGTTTCCGTTTTTTCTTCTGCTTCCGGGCATGCCGACTCTCGTCTCACTTTATCAATAAAAATGTTGCGGGATGTTTTATACAGCCATGACCGGCATTGACGTTCATCCATGTCATCCAGGATTACAGCATGCTCCATGGCCCGAAGGAAGGTTTCCTGCACAATGTCTTCCGCCGCGGCTTTGTCGCAGGTCATTTTGGTGACATATCGAATCAGTTCCTGAAAAAACAGCTGATAAATTTTGGCTATCATAGGAGTCTCCTGACTGCGTTTGCTGTTGTATTAATATCATTGTAACTTATGTCAGAGAAAAAAAGGTAAGTTTTTTAAAATGGCCAGGAAACACAGTAAAGATACAGGAAGGTAATGATGTTTTCTTTTCTTGAAATTCATATCCCTGATTTCTGTATTCCTTCTGCTGTGTTCGGCCTGCCGGGCAGAAGTAAAAAGATAGTATTCATAAAATAGTTCAGGATTCATATCCGCCGCTCCTTTCACATAAAAGCTTGCTTATGATTGGTTACATATATATAACGAATGGGAAGGGGGAAGTGTTGATGTAAAATCTGAAATTTTGCAATAAGATGCTGAAGAAATAAGATTGACGATAAATGCCTTTTTAACATAGAATATTTGTATAAAATACACAAAATAATTTAATTGATATTACATATATTATGAAAAATTTAATTATTTTTGTTTTGTTATAAAAATATTATAGTTATTTTAAATAAAACATAAGGAGGGTAAATAAAATATGGGAATAGAAGAAAAACGAAGAAACAGACATAAATTTTGGGTGAAACTGAAACGGCAGAGAGTTCTTCAGATTTTTGCATGGGCAGGAATTATTTATCTTCTTATATTTAATTATGCTCCCATGGCCGGAATCCTCGTTGCGTTTAAGAAATATTCAATCAAGGATGGTTTCTGGGGTATATTTACCAATGAATGGGCAGGGCTTAAGTATTTTAGAGAATTTTTTAGTGATTATATGTGCTGGCCTGTCATTAAAAACACATTGATTATCAGTTTTCTCAAAATTCTGGCTTCTTTTCCTGCTCCTATATTATTGGCTATTATGCTTACAGAGGTACGGAACCGTCATTTCAAAAAGTTTGTACAGGCTGTGAGTTATCTTCCTTATTTTATTTCATGGGTTATTGTAGCTGGTATATTGACCGCTTTTTTTTCTCAGTCAAGGGGATTGGTAAGCGAATTGATAATTAAGCTGGGAATTTCTGATAAGGGCGTTTCCTTTTTAACAAATCCGGATGCCTATTATCAGTTGGCGGTATGGACTTCCATTTGGAAAAGTACCGGTTGGTGGTCCATTATCTTTCTGGCTGCAATATCCGGAATTGATCCGGGACTATATGAAGCGGCTATGGTGGACGGAGCCGGAAGGTTAAAACGAATATGGCATATCACGCTCCCCGGTATATTGCCTGCCATTGTAACCGTTCTGATATTATCGGTAGGAAGTTTTCTTGGAGGAGGAATGATGGGCGGCAATTTTGATCAGACAATGATGCTTGGAAATAAACTGAATGCTTCCGCTTCGGAAATTGTACAAACATATGCGTTTAAAACAGGTATGGTAGATTTACGTTTTAATTATGCTACTGCGATAGATTTAATGCAGTCAATTATTTCCGTAGTACTTATCTTTGCGACAAATGCAGTCAGCAAAAAGGTGACGGACACAGGATTATTCTGAACAGGAGGGGGAAGGAATCATGAAAAAGAAGCATCTTAATAAATCCAGGGAAGATCATATATTTGATGCCGTAAATCTTTTTTTGCTTACCTTAATAGCAATAATAACACTATATCCGTTTTATTATATATTAATACTTTCATTTAATGAGGGGAATGATGCCGTATTGGGAGGAATCTATCTTTTTCCCAGAGCCTTTACCCTTGAAAATTATAAGGAATTCTTTACTAATTCCAGTTGGCTGAAAGCCCTTTGGATCACATTTTTCAGGACTTTGACAGGAACAGTAATCGGCGTTTTCTTTACATGTATGGTATCCTATGCTTTTTCCCGGACAGACTTAATAGGACAGAAGCTTTATATTAAGTTTGTGGTTTTTGCAATGTATTTTTCGGGAGGGATTATTCCTTTCTATATTTTACTGAAAGGTTTGGGACTTATTAATACCTTTCAGGTTTATATTATTCCCGGAGCCTTGAACCTGTTTTTTGTACTGGTAGGGATTTCTTTTTTTCAGAGTGTACCCAGTGAGCTAATCGAATCCTCTTATCTGGACGGAGCTTCGGAATTAAAAACGTTTCTGAAGATAGTCCTTCCTGTTTCCATGCCCCTCATTGCCACTATGACATTGTTTATAGCAGTGAATCATTGGAACAGTTGGATTGATTCCGCCTACTATGTACAGAACAATGACTTAAGAACACTTGCTTATAAAATGAGAGAAGTCATTAATCAATCCATGACTCCTACAACCACAGATGCCACTACACTGCAGTATGCATCCAGTCATTCAAAAACAACAACAACTTCTTTGCAGATGGCAGCTATGATTGTTTCAGTGGCCCCAATTTTATGTGTTTATCCTTTTCTGCAGAAGTATTTTACCCAGGGAATGATGTTGGGAGCCGTTAAAGGCTGAACATAAATAATTTGTTTTCGCGAAGCAAATAAACAAAAAAATCAGGGAGGTATCAGTATGAGATTATTTAAGAAGGGTATGGGTATTATGTTGGCAGCCAGTATGCTGGCATCGCTCTGTGCATGCGGGAATTCATCCGGTTCACAAACTACGGAATCTGCAGTACAGAAGGAAAGTACGGAGAGTGCAGACGGGGATGTTTCTTCCGAACAGGTCACTCTGGATTTATTTATCAATCACACATGGTGGCCTCTGCAGAGCTGGAGCGGTACTGTTCCGGAATATATTACCGGCCAGACAGGTGTCAATCTGAATGTTACGGTTGCGGCAGATGCACAGCAGTTACCGCTTATGATTTCTTCAGGGGAACTGCCGGATTTAATTTATACTGACAACACAGGAAATATGATTTCCCTATTATCTGATCCGGATCTTTGCTGGTCATGGGAAGATTTAATGGCGGAAAGTAATACCGATTTTACCTTTGATGAAAGCAGAGCTAAAATAAACCGGACAAATGACGGAAAGTTTTATACCATTCGGAATAATTATTCAACGCCGGAAGAACTGGAAGAATATGATGCCGCTTTGGTAGGAGTTATGCTTCCCACAGTAAGAAAATCTGTATATGAAGAACTCGGAAGTCCTGAAATCAAAACAACGGAGGATTTTTATAATCTTCTGAAAACAGTGAAAGAAAAATATCCGGACTTAATCCCCTGTATGTTTAACACAAACTGGACGGGAGCCGGGCAGACATCCTGTCAGTTCCTTACTGATTTTGGGCTTGTCAATTCCAATTTTTCATATGATGAGAATAAGGATGAAGTAAGCTATTATATTTTTCAGGACGGACGCCTAGATTACTATAAGTTCATGAATAAACTGTATCGGGAAGGTCTGATGATAGCTGAAAATTATGCCTTTAATAACGAAGATGAATCCTATCAGTATGCATATAATCTCCAGTGTTTTGCATATATCAAGGGTTCAAATGCGAAGGAACTGAATCAGGAATGCGCAACGCTGGGAACGAATCAGGATTGGATGGATCTGTATACGGCTCTTAATTATGATGATTCTTTTAAAATTTATGACAGTAATATTGGCTGGTCTGGATTATTTGTAAGCAAAAATTGTAAGGCTCCGGAAGCTGCCGCACGTTTGCTGGCGTATCTGTTCTCCGATGAAGGAATGAGAACGGCATTTTGGGGAATTGAAGGGGATATGTGGAACTGGTCTGAGGATAATAAATATCCAGTATTCTGCGATGAATATACAGATAACGACTGGCAGGAGAAGAACGGACTTACTGAATGGGGCTTATTATCGGGTACATGGGCTACGGAAAGGCTGTCCTATTATAATCCGGATGACGAATTTGCAGATCAGCTACTGACGCTCAGCAACCAGGCAAAGGAAAAAACAGTTTCCTGTCCTGCTGTGGGTCTGGTAATACCGGAAGCAGACAGTGAAGAACAGAATATTAAGTCGAAACTGGATACTATGGTTACCAACGAAGAAATGAAAATTTATCTTGCCGAATCCGAAGAGGCCTGTGAAGCAGCATATTATAATATGCTTGATCTGGCCAGGCAGCAGGGTGCAGATGAACTGAATACCTGGGCTAATAAAGCCTATCAGGAAGCCAAGGCCGCAATGGAAAATTAATGTCCTTGTTAGTGACACTGCGGATGCCATATAATACATTGGTATCCGTAGTGAATCACAGAAATTGGCGGGATAGAGAATGATGATAAAAAAGAGACTTACCAACAAACTAATACTTGTTTATTTTCTGGTAGTTATTCTGCCGATTTGTGCGGTTTATTTTGTTTTTGTCATTCTTCTTTTTTCCAGAACCCTTCAGTCCGAAAGTGAAAAATATCAATATGAAATTGATATGGCCGTAAACGATTTGGAAACGGAACTGAAAAATCTGGAGAATATTGCTGATGCTATTTTGAAAAACGGTTATATTACAGAATTTCTCAGATATCAGTATGATACGGACTGGGAGCCCATGTATGATTATGTGAGCAATGTACAATATCAGCTGCATTCTTATATTAACTATAATCAAAATATAAAAACGATTTATTTTTACGGTGATAATATACGTCTTAATCCGGGAGGCTATTTTAAAAGCTTTTCTGATTTGCCTGTTGAGAAAGCAAAAATTTATAAAGGTATATGGAAGCTGGATCAGAACAATGAGCTGCATTATTTTTTCGGAAAATATGATAATACCTATACAAATCTTGAATATGCAGTTGAAATTGTGATAGAGAAGGAATTGCTCATTAATTTTCTGAAATTATTACATCTGAATGATAATTCTGCTGTTTGTCTGATAGATGGACAGGGAGATATTTATTATGGAAAACCGCTTACAGACTGGAAAGAGGATCCGGCAGACAACCCTGCATGGCATGGCAGGTATTGTGTAATAGAATCAGAAATAAAGCCTTTGCGGATGTCCGCGGTTATTTATTCGGATGTCTTTGATATGGCTTATGAATCCCTTGTTTTGCTGCTTGTTGCAGGCGCCCTTCTTTTCCTGGTTTTATTTATTTTATTAATCGCTTATTTACGTTATTCATTAAGGTTTGCAAGAAGGCTTGTATCATTTACCGCGTATATCCGCTCAATGCCGGATGAAGAATATGAACCTTATCCGGTGGAAGAAGGTACGGATGAAATAGGAGAACTGGTATCCGTATTTAACAGTTTGATCAACAGAACGAATACGCTTGTGAATATGGTACAGAAAAAGGAAATACTGAGGAGAAAAGCAGAACTGGACGCGTATCAGTCAAAAATAGAGCCTCATTTCCTGTATGGAACGCTGGAATCCCTGCGTATGCTTGCACTTAATAATGAGGATGAAGAAGTAGCCAAAGGAATTCTTGATCTTGCAAAGCTTATGAGATACTCTCTGACATCAAGTCAGACCAGTACTTTGGAGAAAGAACTGAATCAGATCAAAAGATATCTGAACTTACAGAAATTAAGGCTTTCCGATCGGTTGGAATGGACAATAAATGTGGAGGATGAGGAATTACTGAACCTGACTTGTCCCCAGTTTCTGCTGCAGCCTATAGTGGAAAATAGTATAAAGCATGGCATTGAAAAAGTAAGAAGAGGAGGCAGTATTGTCATCAATGTCCATAAAACAGGAAAAGAAATAATAATTTCCGTTACAGACAGCGGAGCAGGCATTGAAAAAGAACGGATGGAAAATATCCGTAAACTTCTGAGTGAATCTTCATCTAATCACAATCCTCTTCAAATGGAGGATAAAGGGTATGCTTTATATAATGTATGTATGCGGATGAAGCTGTTTTATGGGAATGGATTTTCTCTGGAAATCGGGAACAATGAACCCGCAGGTACAGTCTGTACGATGCATCTGTCACAGATAGCAGAAGATATAGGAGTCGATAATCAGTGAAGATTCTTGTAGTGGATGATGAGAAAATAATATTACAGGGTATTGTCAGGCTTTTAAAATCCAATCCTCTGGTGGATGATGTATATTGGGCGGAGGATGCATTTATAGCGCTTGATTTTTTAAAAGGACACCAGGTTGACGCTGTTGTGACGGATATCCGAATGCCTGAAATGGACGGACTGGAATTAATAAGGATAGCAAGAGAAGAAGAACTCTGCGACAATTTTATTATCTTATCCGGTTTTGCAGAATTTAAGTATGCACAGCAGGCCATTTCTTATCAGGTGACGGAATATATTTTAAAACCGGTTGATCCGGAGGAATTGGATAAAGCTGTCAGGGATATCAAGTATAAAACAGAGTTAAAGGAGAAAAACCGGAACAATCAGGAGAATTCTATTGTTACTTCGGAAGAATTGGAAGAAAAAATCCATTTGGAAACATATAAGGAGACAGAAATCGAATGGATTCTTCAGAATATTCTTTTGCTGCCGGATATAAGGCATCCGCAGTCACAGAAGATAAGAATGATACTGGAATATATTTTTATTCATCCGAATGCCAAAGACGCGGTGGGGGATTTTATAGGCAAATCGAATTTTATGCCGGTAGATTGCGCAGCACAGTCTTTATATGAAGTCATGTGTTTTTATGTTAAAAGGGAATCACATCCTTCTTCCGTTGTGAATGCACTTTTGATAACGATAGAACAGTATAGAAATGCAGAAGTCTGCCTTGATTATGTTGCCGGTCAGCTATTTATAAACAGTAATTACCTGTCGGGTCTAATCAGCCGGTCCATAGGCATATCCTTTCATTCCTTTGTGCGGCTGCTCAGAGTATCCTTCGCACAGGAGATGCTGAAAAATACCAGGAATTACTCAATGGAGGCTATAGGATATAAAAGCGGGTTCAGTAATACAAACATGTTCTTCCGGACGTTCAGGGATATAACCGGAATAACACCAAAAAACTACAGAACAGGAGGAAAGTAGTATGTCAGGATTACGTGCAAAACCAACAAAGGAAATGCTTGAATGGCATGATTATGAATTGGGGGTATTTTTTCATTATGACATTGAAGTATTTCAGCCGGAGTATTCCTTTGGAGAAGATTTAATACCGGCTTCCAAATGGAATCCTGTAAAGCTGGATACGGATCAGTGGGTAAGAACGGCTAAAGCAGCCGGTGCCAGATATGCATTGATTACAGCAAAGCATGGGACAGGTTTTTGCTTGTGGCCTACCCGGTTCCATGATTATCATGTTGGAAATGCATCCGTTACAAGGGATGTTGTGGGAGAATTTGTTGATTCCTGCAGAAAATACGGAATAAAGCCCGGAATTTATTATAGTCTGGGATCTTCTCACCTGGATAAAATATGTATGGGGGAAGACGGACAGATTGATATAAAGAAAAAGAACGATATATTGCTGGGACAGGTAGAAGAATTGATAACCGCTTATGGGCCGCTTGCAGAGTTTTGGTTTGACGGCGGAATCCTGCGTCCTGAACTGGGAGGCCCGGATATTCCGGGACTGCTTGCAAGAATCGCACCGGATTTAATCTGTTTTGGCGGCTGTCCCGGGATAAAAAATATTCTGCGCTGGAGCGGGAGCGAACAGGGCGTGGCCGTTCCCGAATGTTGGTCTGCCGCACATTTTCTGACGGAACCTGAACGAAAAAATGTGACCTGCGACTCGGAAGGGGATCCGGAGGATGAAGTATGGGCGCCTGTGGAAGTGGATATGCCTGTAAGAGATGTTATGTTCGCATATATGGGGGGCTGGATGTATCATGAAAAGGATGCGGATAAAACATATGATTCGGAATATCTGTTTGAGCGCTATCTCACAAGCGTGGGAAGAAATGCAAATCTGCTGATCGGATGCGTGCCGGATACTAAGGGCTTAATCAGCCAGGATCAGGTGGACAGTTTTGTTGGGTTGGGAAATCTTATTAATACCAGACTTACGGTTCATGCAGGAATGAGTGATAAGATGATTGGGAAAGACCGCATGGAAGTATGGTTTGATGATCCGGTAGATGCAGAATTTGCGGAAATAATGGAGGATCAGTCGGACGGACAGAAAGTTCTGGAATGGATACTGGAAACACGCTGGCCCGCCTATTGGTGCACGAAGGACGGAATGGATCAATGGATCCCGATTGCACAGGAAAAAAGCATAGGCCATAAAAGGATCATACCGATCGGACATTTACGGGGATATGCTTTCAGGGTCAGAATTTTGAAATCATTCGATGGTGCTGTTTTGAAGAGTTTCCGTATTTTCGGAAAGAAAGTGCCGATGGAATATCATGAACATATGAATGTATAGCCTTCATTCATTTCTGTCTGATTCTCCATGCCATTCCTCTAATGCATCAAGAACACCTTCTTTAACGGCCTTTTTTATAATAAAAAATAAAAAGCCTCCTATTACTGCGGCGATTAAAAGATAAATCAGGATAGTATATAAAACTGCAACTATTGACATATCTGTTTCCTCCTTTGTTAAAAATGAAAATTCCTGTTTTATTTATTAAGTAAAATTATAAAGGAAAACCATTGAAAAATATATGTTTTTAGAGAAAAATAAGAATTATTTAAGATTACTTTTCAGAGACTTCTGCTATAATATAAAAGGTTCCGAAGCCGGTACGGCATTGCATGGATATTGCAGCACTGCTTTACTGGCTGATAACAGACGACAATAAAATCTGAGAGGTATGAACATGGAGAAGAAACAATACATATGTCCCAAATGCGGCTGCCAGCAGTATGAAAGTGATCAGTTTCAGGCCACAGGAGGAAATTTTGCCAAGATTTTTGATGTGCAGAATAAGAAATTCATAACAATAAGCTGCCGTCAGTGCGGTTATACCGAGCTTTATAAAGGACAGGGTTCCGACGGATGGGATATTCTGGATTTCCTTATCGGTAACTGAAAGTAAGTATCCGATAAATAAAGAGGTCGTCAGTATGAAAAGAGACAGGAGGTGTATGCTGTTTCGGATCATGCTGACGGCTTCTTGTGCCTTCTGCACAAAATTTCATGTTCAGCGGCCATATTTACATTTTCTTATATGCAGGCTAGTATTTCATTAAATCAACAGAAAAAAGGAAACGGCAACGGCGCTTAAATGAATTCATTTAGGCGTCATTTTTTATTTCATGAGGAGAAAGCATATGATAAAAAAAGTTATGGCAATGGTTCTCATACTTACGCTGGCTGTTTCTATGACAGCCTGCGGAAACAGTAATATCACAGCGGCAGGAGCGGAAAGCAGAGAGAAAATTACGCTGGGAATCAATGACTGGCCGGGAAGCTACTGGTGGCTGGCAGTTGATAAGTTAGGATATTTTAAGGAACAGGGCGTAGATGTGGAGGTACAGCTTTTCTCAAATTATACGGATGGATTAAATGCCTTGATGTCCGGAAAAATTGATATGTTCGTTCCGGCTCTTGCAGATATAATTCCTGGATATGTAAATGGGGCGGATATCAAGGTTATTATGGTGCAGGATTTCTCTGCAGGTGCGGATGGCCTGGTTGCATCCCCAAGTATCTCATCAGTAGAAGAGCTGAAGGGCAGAAATATTGCAATTGAATTCGGCGGGAGCGACCATTTATTTCTTCTGAAGGCTCTTGAAAATGCAGGCTTAAGCGAAAAGGATGTCAATCTTGTCAATATGTCAACAGGAGATGCCTCTAATGCTTTTATAGCAGGGCAGGTGGACGCGGCGGCAGTCTGGGAGCCATCTTTATCCATGGCGCAGCAGGAAACCGGAGGAAATATTCTGGCGACCTCAGGAGATAAAGAATTTGAGGGCTTAATACCGGCCATTCTGGCAGTAAATGGTGATTCACTCAAGACAAAGAGGGAAGAAATGAAATCCGTAATGAAGGCATGGTACAGTGCAAGAGATGCCTATGATAAAGATCCGGAGAAATTTGCGGAAGCGGTTGCAGGCGGAGCGGAAGTGACGGCAGAGGAATTTCTGGAATTGATGAAGGGCTGCGATGTCAGGACTATGGAGGACAATGCGGAAGCCTTTGCAGCCGGAGATACCTATGTGAGTTTACCATACTGTGCCAAGATGCTGGCCGGATTTTTACAATACAATGGTTTGATCGATTCTATTCCGGATAATTTTAATGATTTGTTTGACAGCTCTTTATTTGAAGAAGTTTATGAAGAAATGAAATAACGGGTCGAAGCGGAAAGGCTGGTGGAAGGATGCAGAAAATAAAAAAGATTGTAGATTTATCTCATGAACTAAAAAACGGTACCGTGGTGTATCCCGGAGATCCTGTTGTGGATATTACGGTGGCAACTGTAAAAGAAAAAGACGGGTATAACCTGTCAAATGTACATATAGGATCCCAGTCAGGTTCCCATGTAGATGCTCCCTATCATTTCAAAAATGATGGATTAACCGTAGATCGGATGGAACTCAGTTACTTTATGGGGAATGCCCTTGTCATAGATGCATCTGATAAAGGAGAATTTGAGGAGATTACACTGGAAGATGTAAAAAAGTATGACAGACAGATGGAAAAAGCAGATATTGTGCTGTTTCGGACAGACTGGTATCGATATGAGGGGCAGGATAAATTTTTCAGACACCCTTACTTATCGGCGGAGGCAGGAGACTATCTGCTGGATCGGGGAATTCAGACATTGGCCATAGATGCCATCAATCTGGACAGAACCGGCGGAACTAAATTTCCGGTACATGAGATGTATGCGGAAGCAGGCGGCCTGATCGCGGAGAATCTGGCACATTTTGATAAGATAGAATTTGATGAACCATTTGTTATCTTTCTGCCGTTAAAGCTGACGGGAGTGGATGGTTCCCCGGTTCGGGCAGCAGCAGTTTCATTTGAATGAGGAGGTTACAAAAATGGAATACGAGGTACAGAAACATTTGCACTATGGAGGCATTCCCAGCTTTAATGCCTATCCCGTGACAAGAGAGCTGAAAAATGTAGATATAGCGGTTATGGGGGTGCCCTTTGACAGCGGAGTCACCAATCGTCCGGGGGCAAGACTGGGGCCGCGTGCTATCCGGAATATGAGCCAGCTTGCATGCTGCTTTTCCTATCCATGGAATTACAAAATAAGTGAAAAAGCCAATATTATCGATTATGGAGATGTGGGCTATTATGTAGGTCCGAAGACAACAGAGGTCATGCTGGAGGAGACTCACGATCATGCAAAGAAGATTTTAGATGCGGGCTGTAAGCTGCTGACGCTCGGCGGCGATCATACCATTCCCTATGGCATGGTGAGGGCGGCGAGCGAAAAATATGGCAGACTCGCGCTTCTGCATTTTGATTCACACCAGGACAGTACGCCAAGTACCGATGGAAATGTGTCCCATGCTAATTTTGCATACGATTTGCAGGCGGAGGGCTGTATTGATCCAAACCATTCCGCCCAGGTATTTATCCGAACGGAAATGACGGAATGCGGCTATCATATTTTCTACGCTCAGGAGACCGTATTTATGGATATGGAAACGCTGGCGGAGAAAATAAAGGCAGTTATAGGGGATATGCCGGTCTATCTTACCTTTGACATTGATGCGTTAGACCCTTCGGCAGCGCCTGGAACCGGTACTCCTGTCATTGGCGGCCCTTCCGCAGCACAGGTGAGGAAGCTTCTTTATTTATTAAAGGGGATTCATGTTGTGGCAGCAGATTTGGTAGAGGTGCTGCCGGCGTATGATCAGAGTGAGATTACGGCGTTGGCAGCTGCAGCTATAGCACAGGATTTAATGTATCTGATGGATTAGTCATCGAAGAATGGGAGGCTATTATGAAAAAGAAAATTGTGAGTTTGGCATTGGCAGTGGTATTGGCACTATCTCTTTGTGCATGCACAAATCAGGAAACAGGAAACACCGCGGCAGCAGCGGATACATCAACTGCGGCAGGCAGCAGTGCTGCGTCCGAAGAAAATACCTCAAAGGAACTGACAAAGCTGTCGTTGGGAACCTCTCCGTGGCCCACTAACATGTTCTTTTATCTGGCAAAGGAGAAAGGAATTTTTGAAAAGAATGGTATTGATGTGACTATTCAGGAATTTGCGTCAACAACGGAAAGCTCCAATGCCTTCGTTGGCGGGCAGATAGATTTCTGTACCTATGCCTCATCCGAAACAATTGCGCCGTTTGCTCAGGGAGCGGAGTTTTCCGTCGTACTGGAAACGGATAAATCGAACGGCTGTGAGGGACTGGTTGCAACCTCTGATATCAAGAATATTACTGACTTAAAGGGAAAAACGATAGCAACCCAGCTGTACAGTGTGGATCACATGTTCCTGCTTACCTTACTGGAAGAAAACGGAATGAGTGAGAAGGACATCAAGATAGTGGATATGTCCATACAGGAATCAGGCAATGCTTTCGTAGCAGGCCAGTGTGATGCGGCATGTATCTGGGATCCCTATTTTTCACAGGCAAAGGAAGCCGGAGGGACAGAACTGTTTTCTTCAGCGGATAACCCGGATTTGATTACGGATGTATTGCTTGCATCAAAGTCACTCTGCATGGAAAATCCCGATGCTGTAACCGCAGTCATTAAAAGCTATTTTGATGCCGTTGCTTACTGGAAGGAAAATCCTGACGAAGCCAATGCCTATATGGGAGAAAAGCTGGGAGTGGATGCGGAGGAATTTGCAAGTGAGATGAATGGCCTTCTTCTCCCGGATGCAAAGCAGGTTGTGGAAGCCTTTACGGAAGCGGATGATTTTACTTATTGGGGCTATACACAGAATACGGTCAGAGATTTTATGTACGAATTGGGTGTATTGGATAACAAAGACTTCAACTGTGGGGATATGATCGATGTAAGCTTTGTAGAAAAGCTTGCAGAATAGCAATAACTGGATAATTATAGGTTTTTCTTGACCTGTTTTCCGAAAAGTGGTACAAATAAGGAAAATAAAGAAAAACCAAAGGCGGTTTTACCATCAGGTAGAATCGCCTTTTTGTGTTGATTGGATGATGATATGAACTGTGAAGATTTAATGAATATGGAATCCATCCGAAAAGGAATGAAGCTGATTGCAGGCGAAAAGGGAATAGACCGTACCATACGCTGGATATATTTTGCGGATTGTGTCCAGTGTCTTTCTGCTGATTTTAATGTGGCGGAACTGATACATGGGGAAGAGCTGGTTATCATTACAAATGAGAGTCTGACGGAGAATGACAGCAGGCTCATTGATATGATACGCGTCATGCAGGAAAAGAACATTGCTGCGCTGGCCGTTAATGAAGGGCAGATATCAAAAGGCCTGGCCTCGTACTGCAATGAGGTGGAATTGCCGTTATTTGAACTTTCGGTCAGCCTTCATCTGATTGATTTGTCGCAAATAGTGTGTAAGGCTCTGGTGGAGGAAGAGAGCTTTACCAATTCCAGGGAGAGAATATTGTCCACTATCCTTTATTCGGATAACCTGAATGTGGAAGAACTGCTGGAGCAGGCAAATTATCTCGGAATCAATCTTTCCGGAAAATACCGCTGCTTCCTGCTGCAGCTGCATCAGAGAGAAAAGCTGCCCAATGATACCAGCCGCCTGGATGAAGGCTATATGATGGAAATGCGGGGAAGTATCAAGAAAATGGTTAAAAAGGAATTCCGTTCCCACGGGCTGGAACGGCTGATGGTATTGCCGCAGCTGGATTCAGTCATCGGGCTGATTCCGGGAGAATTTTTCAGCCATGATCTGCTGCAGATTATTCTGGAGAAAATCATCGGCAGGGTGGAAAGCAGCTATCATATTGATGTGAAAGCGGGCATCGGAACAAGCTATGAATATATTGAAGATTTTCGAAAGAGCTATCAGGAGGCAAAAAATACGCTGGCAATATCCAAAATTTCTGCTGATGAAAAAAAGGTGTATTTCTATGAAAAGCTGGGCATTTATTCTCTGATTGCCCAGATATCAAACGGAAAATTCCTGGATGATTATGTGGAAAGCAGGATCGGTGAGCTGATAAAAGCGGATCAGATGCAGGAAGGCGGTTTGTGTGAGACACTTGAGACCTATCTTGCCCATAACTGTAATGCAAATGCCGCAGCCGAGTATTTGTTTATCCACCGGAATACCATGCGCTACCGGATGGATAAAATCAAGAGGATTCTGGATGATGACATCAATGATATGGAGGTTTTTCTGGAATTAAAGCTTGCCTTTGCGATCAAACGCTACAGGGAAAACAGGACAGTAAGGTAACATTGTGCGCAGCGCACAAGAATGATTATGAAGGAGTTCCATTGTAAATATAAATAGGGAAACATATAATAGGTTCATAAATAAAATATTTTTATGGGCGAAGGCGTCGGGATATGAATTCCGGCGTCTTTTATTTTGGCTGAAAGGAAGGCAGAGAAGTATGAAGATGATAAAAGCGGTGGTCAGGCCGGAAAAATGTGATCAGGTGTTAAATGAGCTGTGTGGGGCAGGCTACAGGGCGGTAACGAGATTTGGAATATTAGGAAGAGGGAAACAGCGCGGTCTGAAGGTAGAAGATGTGTATTATGATGAAATCCCTAAGGAAATGCTGATGCTTGTGGTGGAGGATGGGGATATGAAAAAGGCGACGGATATCATAATTAAATTTTCGAGAACAAGTGATGAGGGTTCCTTTGGAGACGGAAAGATTTTCATTCTGCCGGTTGAGAAAGCAATTACCGTAAGCTCCGGTAAAAATGAATTATAGGAGGCGTGTATGAAGCAGGTAATGATTATAGTAAGGCCGGGCTGTTATTTTAAGACAAAGCAGGCGCTCAGCGATAACCGCTTCTTTGCGATGAGTACGAAGGAGGTTCTGGGGCGCGGGAAAGCATTTGTCCATTTTACTTCAGGAGAGGGTAAGGAAACCTCTGCGGTAAATGAGGTATATGAGAACGCTCTTGTTGCCAAAAAATTAATTGAAATGGTGGTGCCGGATGAAGCGGTGGATTCGCTGATACAGCTTGTGCTTTCCGTAAACAGCCATGGGACGGAGGGCGACGGCAAGATATTTGTTCTTCCGGTTGAGGAAAGTATCCGTATTCATACGGGTGAGACAGGGGAAGATGCACTGGTATAAGAGGAAGGGCATGATTTTATATGAAAAGAGATAAAGGAGATTTCCGGTTAAGAAAAGAAATATCGCAGAGACGGTTTATCCTTTCGGCAATACTGACCTTTATAATTATTTTTGCAGGCTGGTGGGCGCTGTGTGCGAGCGGGAATGTCAGGGAACTGTTTCTTCCGTCGCCGATAAAGGTCATCGGAGATATTGCGGCAGGGGCAAAGAACGGTTCGCTTTGGGTAAATATGGGATATAGTATTTTCCGCATTACCATGGGCTTTTTATTATCCGTTGCAATTGGGGTCCCTCTGGGAATACTGGCAGGAAGCTTCAAACCGTTAGAAGCAATTATTGCTCCCATCTGTGAGTTTATCCGTTATATGCCGGTGCCTGCGTTTGTACCGCTGGTCATGGTGTGGTGCGGAATCGGAGAGGCGGCTAAGATCACGATTGTATTTCTGGGATGTTTTTTCCAGCTGGTGCTGATGATCGCGGATGATGCGAGAAGTGTGTCGGATGATCTTCTTTCCTCGAGCTATACGCTGGGAACAACGAGATGGACCACGGTTACTAAGGTGCTGATTCCTGCAATGGCGCCTAAAATGATGCTGACGCTGAGAATGATGATCGGATGGGGCTGGACCTATCTGACCGTTGCGGAGCTGGTGGCATCAAGCTCGGGGCTTGGATATTCCATATTAAAGGCACAGAGATTTTTACATACGGAAAGTATATTTTCAGGTATTCTTGTGATCGGGATTTTAGGACTGATTACAGACCGATTATTTGCATTCGCAATCAAAAAAATGTTCCCATGGGCTGAGTAAAAAGGAGACGGTATGGCAGGAAAGAAAATAGAAAACAATACGGCAGGCTCTCCGCTTGAGGCACATGTGGCCAGCAGTAAGATTCGTGCGGAGCATATAGATAAGGTATACAAAACCGGAAAAAAGAGCGTTGCGGCAATCGAGGATGTATCAATCGATATTCAGGATAATGATTTTGTCTGTATCGTAGGTCCGTCGGGCTGCGGTAAATCCACATTGCTCAGGATGCTGGCGGGACTGGATTTTCCCAGTGCGGGCGATATTATTGTCAATGACAGAAAGGTGACCGGTCCCGGCCCGGACAGGGGGATGGTGTTCCAGACTTATACTTTGTTTCCGTGGATGAATGTGGAGGATAATATTAAGTTCGGTCTGAAAATAAAGAAGCTGCCGAAGGCGGAGCAGCAGGAAATTGCGGATCGTTATCTGAAAATTATAGGTCTGGAAAAGTTTGCGAAGTCCTATTCCAAGGAGCTGTCCGGCGGAATGAAGCAGAGGGTGGCCATCGCGAGAGCATTGGCTAACCAGCCGGAGGTGCTTTTGATGGATGAGCCGTTTGGAGCCCTCGATCCTCATACCAAGTCCATGATGCAGCTTCTGATGCGGGAAATATGGGTGAAGGAGCATCCCACAGTGGTGTTCATCACCCATGATATTGATGAAGCGGTTTTTCTGGCAGATAAGATCTATGTGATGTCTGCGAGGCCGGGAAAAATGATTAAAAGGGTTAATGTCTATCTGCCCCATAAGCGGACGCTGGATTTAAAGGATTCACCGGAATTCATTAAAATCAGAAAAGGGATTAATGATCTGCTGTATATGGCAAATACGGAGGAAGACATGGAATAACCGGAAAGGAAAGCGGATGAGCATCAGCAGGATGGTATACACCGGCACCTCTTATTTTGGAGAGTATGCCAGAGAAAAAATTGCGGAAGAGGTAAGCAAACGTCATTTCAGGAAGGCCTTGCTGATATCCGATAAGGCGCTGGAAGCATGCGGCATAACCGGTAAAATAGAAGAAGTGTTAAAGAAAAACGGGATACCTTATACATTGTTTGACGAGGTGAAGCCAAATCCTACCATTGAAAATGTCAGGGCAGGGCTTGCCTGCTATAAAAACAGCGGAAGTGATTTTATTCTGGCTGTCGGTGGCGGTTCCGTTATCGATACGGCAAAGGCGGTGGCTGTGACAGCAAATAATCCGGAAAATGAGGATATTGTTTCACTGGAAGGAATGGATAAAAGTAAAAATCCGGCGGTGCCGTTGATTGCAGTTCCCACCACAGCAGGAACCGGCTCGGAAACGACAATGGATTATGTTATTACCAACACGCAGGAAAAGCGGAAAATGGCATGCATGGACTCGAAAGTGGTGCCTGCGGCGGCAATTCTGGACACGGAGATCATGGCATCCCTTCCTCTTTCCCTTACGGCGGCAACAGCAATGGATGCCCTGACACACGCAGTGGAATCCTATCTTTCAAAAGGGGCATTCTCTTTTTCTGAAATGCTGTCGCTGAAAGCGGTAAGCCTGATATCGGAGAATTTTATCAGGGTGATAAAGGAACCCGGAAATTATGAGGTGCGGAAAGAGCTTGCGATCGCCCAGTATCTTGCCGGTATGAGTTTTACGAATGTCGGGTTGGGAATTGTACATTCCATGGCTCATCCGCTGAGCGCATTTTATGATATCCCGCATGGAACGGCGAACGCGTTGATTCTTCCCTATGTACTGGAATTTAATGCGGCGGCATGTCCTGAAAAAATAAGGCAGCTTGCGGCAGCCTTCGATCCTTCCTTCGATACATCGAAGAGCGCGGAGGAGGCAGCGGCGCATTGTGTGGAGATTATCCGGAGCTTTCTGACCGCTTCCGGGCTGCCGCAGCATTTGTCTGAACTAGGCGTCAGGAAATCGGATTTTGAAGCGCTTGCGCAGTCTGCCTGTGAAGATGCGGCTACACCGGATAATCCGCGCGAAGCGGACGAGAATACAATAAAGCAGCTTTATCAGAGTATGTATAAATAAGATAATTAGCGACAGATGCGCAGAAAAGAGGAAAAAGATGTTAAGAGATGCGTTGCCTGAGATTATTACGGAGAAAGTGCCGGGGCCAAAGGCGGAGGCACTGTTAAAGAAACGGAATGCCGCATTGCCGAAGGCTTTATGCACAGCCACCTATCCCATCTGTATAAGCAGAGGAGAAGGCGCGGTGCTGGAGGATGTGGACGGAAATAAATTCCTGGATTTTATAGGAGGGGTCGGCGTGCTGAATATCGGCTATTCCCGGCCGGAGATCATAGAAGCGGTAAAGGAACAGGCAGAAAAATATTTCCACTGCATCTTTAATGTGGTGGCGCATGAAGGATATATTGAACTGGCGGAAAAATTCAATGAGCTGATGCCCTGCCGCGGTGAAAGGAAAAAGACTTTTTTCGCCAACAGCGGCGCAGAGGCGGACGAAAATGCGGTTAAAGTGGCAAAAGCGTATACCGGAAGGAAGGGCATTATCTGTTTTTCAGGGGCATTTCACGGGAGAACCAATCTGACAATGGCGCTGACTGCAAAAAAATCCTATGCACTTGGCATGGGCCCGTTTCCGTCGGATATTTACCGGGCGGAATTCCCGTATCTGTACCGTGCTCCCAAAGGTTATTCAGAGGATGAGGCGATTTCCTATTATATTGAAAAGCTGTCCAGACTATTCGATGAGTCGGCGCCGGCTTCCGACGTGGCGGCTGTTTTGGTTGAACCCATTCAGGGAGAGGGAGGCTTTATCCCGGCCCCGATTCCATGGGTGAAGGCGATCCGTCAGATATGTGATGAAAATGGAATTCTTCTGATTGCGGATGAGGTACAGTGCGGAAACTGCAGAAGCGGCCGTTATTTTGCATCGGAGTACTGGAAAGAGGCCGGCGCGGCCCCGGATATTATTGCCACGGCAAAGTCCATGGGCGCAGGCCTGCCAATCAGTGCGATCACGGCGAGTGCGGAGATTATGGACAGTGTGCCGGCGGGAACAATCGGCGGAACCTACTGCGGCAATCCTCTCGCATGCGCGTCGGCATTAAAGGCCATGGAGATCATGAAGCGGGAGGACTATGCGGGAAAAGCACGGGAAATCGGAGAAAAGGTGACAGAGCGTTACCTGGATTTTAAGGCAAAATATGAAGAGGCCGGTGATGTACGCGGTCTTGGGGCGATGATAGGCATCGAATTCGTGAAGACGAAGGAGGGAAAGGAACCCTATCCTGAATTTGCCGCAAAGGTGATTCAGACAGCGCTGCAAAAGGGCCTTATGCTGGAAAATGCGGGAACCTACGGGAATGTCATTCGTTTTCTTGCTCCGCTGTGTATCACAGACAGCCAGCTTGCAAGGGGACTTGATATCTTTGAAGAAGCCATTACCGAGGCAAAAAATAGTTGCAGATAAGGGGATTTGATGGATGGAATTTCAATATAACCTGCCGGTTAATCTGATATTCGGCAGGGGAAGTGTCAGCAGAATAGGAGATATTGCCGTAGATTATGGAAGCAGGGCATGTATTGTTACGGGCCGCAGCAGTACCAGAAAATCAGGTCTGCTGAACCGGGTAGCTGAATATTTGGAAAAAGCGGGAGTGGAAAGTGTTGTTTTTGACAGGGTGGAGCAGAATCCGCTGACCACAACGGCAATGGAAGCCGCTGCATTTATCAGACAGGAAAAATGCGATACCGTCATTGGCCTTGGCGGCGGAAGTATCATGGATTGTGCGAAGGCGGCGGCATTTTTAAGTGTGAATGACGGAGACATCAATGATTACATATTCGGACGGAGAAAGAGCAGCCTTGCTCTGCCGATTATCCTGGTTCCGACGACCTGCGGGACCGGAAGCGAGAGTAACGGTTTTGCGGTGCTGACAAACCCGCTTAACGGCGATAAAAAATCCCTGCGCTGCAACGCTATTGTTGCAAAAGCTTCTATTATAGATTCGGAATGTATGATGACCATGCCGAAAAGTATTCTGGCAAGCGTGGGTTTTGACGCGTTCTGTCATTGTATGGAAGCATTTATCAGTAAAATCGGGCAGCCGCTCACCGATATGATGAGCCTGCAGGGGATGAAGCTTATCGGAAAATATCTGGTGCCTCTCTACGAGGGACAGAGCAGCCTGGAGGCGTGGGATGCCCTGAGCTGGGCGAGTACACTGGGAGGAATGGTCATCCATTCGGCGGGTGTGACCCTGCCCCATGGAATGGAGCATCCTGCCAGCGGGCTTCGCAATATTGTGCATGGCAGAGGCCTTGCGGCGCTGACACCGGTAATTATGGAGGAGACAATCAGCTGCTGTGCGGAGGAAGACAGGAAAAAATTCGCTGAAATCTCCCGATGTATCGGCGGCACGGATGAGACGGACTGTGCGGCAGAGATCCGCGGGCTTCTGGATCGGCTGCAGCTGTCGGAAACACTGACAGGGCTGGGCATACGGGAAGAGGATGTGGACTGGATGACAGAAAACTGTATAAAAGTATCTGCGGCCGGAATTTCCTGCCATCCTGTCAGTTTCAGCAGATCTCAGATTAGGGAGCTGTATCGCAGAGCATTGTAAAAGCATGACAGTTCAGAATTGTCTGAATTGTTATGCAGAAGCAGAGGAACAGAGGAATACTTATGGAACATAAGAAAACATTTATTAACGGAGAATGGATGGACGGCACCTCCGGCAGGATTCTTCAGTCCGTCAATCCGTCAACCGGCGAAGTGATTGCAGAAGTAAGGGAGAACAGTATTTCTGATGTGAAGGCGGCTGTTACCGCAGCGAAAACAGCATTTTATGAAGAACGGACATGGCGGGATATGGATGTACAGACGAGGAGTGATATTCTGCTGCGCATTGCATCACTGGTGGAGGAAAATCTGGAGAATATCGCGGAAACCGAAGCGATGGATAATGGAAAACCTCTTCGGGAAGCGGAAGCGGATGTGGATGACGCGGTTCACTGTTTCCGATATTATGCCGGGCTGATCCGTACGCCGAAGGAAGGTGTTTATGAGGTCAACGGCAATTTCGGAAGGATGCATTCCATGGAAGTACGGGAACCCATAGGAGTATGTGCACTCATTACGCCGTGGAACTTTCCGTTTCTGATGGGAGTCTGGAAGCTGGCGCCGGCACTGGCGGCGGGAAACTGCATCATTTTCAAACCCAGCTCGGAAACAGTATTATCCACTATCCTGATGTTTGAAATCTTTGAAAAAGCAGGGCTGCCGAAAGGAACGGTAAATCTGGTCATAGGCCCGGGCGGAAGTATCGGAAATTTTCTGGCAGAGAGCGCGGATGTGGATATGGTGACGTTTACCGGAAGTACGGCGGTTGGACAGAGTATTATGCGGGCGGCGGCGGGAAATGTCAAGAAGCTTGGCCTGGAGCTGGGCGGGAAATCCCCCAACATTATTTTTGCGGATACGGATTTGGATGCGGCTGTGGAATGGGCTATGCTGGGAATCTTTTTCAATCAGGGAGAAGTGTGCTGCGCCGGTTCCAGGATTATTATCGAGCATTCCGTGAAAGATGAATTTGTCAGACGCTTTGCAGAACGCACGGAAAGGATGACGCTTGGGAATGCACTGGATAATCCGGATATGGGGCCGTTAGTATCGCAAAAGCATATGAATGACGTCCTGTCTTATATTGAACTTGGAAAGCAGGAGGGAGCCAGGCTGGTATGCGGCGGAACAAGATATACGGAAGGGAAATGTGCGGAAGGATATTTTGTAAAACCGGCGATCTTCGATGGATGTACGGCAGATATGAGAATAGTCAGGGAGGAGATTTTCGGCCCGGTGGCAACGATTCAGACCTTTGAAACGGAGGTGGAGGCAGTCCGGCTTGCAAATGATACGGTATATGGCCTGGCAGGTGCCGTATTTACCAACGATGCAGCAAGGGCGATCCGCGTCATCAAAGAGATCCGCGCGGGAATTACCTGGATTAACTGCTATAACCCGGCATTCACCGAGGGACCCTGGGGCGGTTATAAAATGAGCGGGATCGGGCGGGAACTGGGAACCCATGGACTTGAGGAGTATCAGGAAATCAAGCAGATTAACATGAACCTGACTCCGGGGGAGCCAGGATGGTATCAGAAACGGTAAAAGAGTTTATTTCCTGCGGAAAAAGATACGCAGGAGCAGACAGATAAAAAGAACGCCGGCTATGCAGAATCCCACAAATGCCGGCCAGGGAATTCCCAGAAGAAGGGGTTTTACAGGAGCCAGGCATAAAAGAGAGGATCCGATAAATAAGGAGGCCGTCAGTATGGAAAGAGACAGAAAGTGTACGCTGTTTTGGAACATGCCGCCGGCTTCTTCCACATTCGTAAGCTCCAGGTTCAGCTTGGTCTGTCCGTTTTTGGTGATGCTGAGCAAATCGGACAGCTGGGCAGGAATTTCCAGGGATTTGGCAAGGGAAGAATAGGCCAGGCGCGCGTTGTGCTTCAGCTCGTGGCGGAGATCAAAATCGTCAAGGAGTATGGAGGTCATATGCCCGGAAAGGATCTGGAACATATTTACCTCCGGAGAACAGGCGGAGAGCATGCCTTCCATAGTCACCATGCTCCGGCCCAGGAGAGTGATATCGGGCGGAATGGCAATATTGTGGGATTTTATCATATCCAGAAGCTTTTCAATCAAATCTCCCACGTCCATGTTTCCGAAGCCGGTGGTAAGGAATTTGCTTACAATATCGTCTATATCCGTGTATAAACGGGCATGATTAATACGCCCTTTGGCATCCCCGAGGGCGAGAAGCACGTTTTTTAAATCATAGATGTCATTTTTCAGGACTGCGGATACCGCTCGTTTAAAGAGAGCGCGGTAACGGGAGGAAAGGGTTCCCATCATACCCAAATCCAGCCAGGCGATCTGCCCGCCGGAAATACGGATATTGCCGGGATGGGGATCCGCATGGAAAAAACCGTCTTCCAGTATCTGTTTACAGTAATTTTCTGCGGCCTTCCGGCCGATTTCCGTCATATCATAGCCCTGCTCTTCCAGTTCCCCGATGTGGTCAATCTGAATTCCCTCTATATAACTCATAACCATAATGTGGGAGGTGGTCAGTTCATGATAAACCTTAGGGCAGGTCACATACTTAATTTCCCTGTGATTTTCCCAAAAGGTATCGCAGTTAGCGGCTTCCTTCAGAAAATCCATTTCCTCCTGGGAGGTCTTCCACAGTTCATCAATAACCGTTCGGAAATCGATGAGTTCCCCTGTCCCCATGGTAAATTTAAGGAGAGAAACCGCGCGGCGCATCAGTTTGATGTCTTCCTCCATGATTTCATGGATCTGTGGCCTCTGAACCTTGATAACGACCTGATCTCCGTTGCTGAGGACCGCCGGATGAACCTGGGCGATGGACGCGGAGCCCAGCGGTTCAGGGGAGATTTCTTTAAAAAATACATCCGCAGGCTTTCCCAGTTCCTTTTCTATTTCTGATTGGATGACATCAAAAGGAAGGGGCTTCACATCGGTTCTTAACCGTTCAAGCTCCTTACAATAAGACTCCGGCAGCATATCGGAACGCATGGACATAATCTGGCCCAGTTTCACGTAGGTAGGACCCAGGTCCTCCAATATCTGCCGGAGTTTCTCCGGTTGAATACCGGACGTAATATGATGCTTTTTCAGAACCCCCAGTATCTCTTTAAGACGGATACCGGAGGCGTCATTTTGCTGCTTGTTATTTGTTGTCACAATTTTCCCCGTCACAGGTTTCGGTTTTTTCTTCACAAGAGCATTCTTCTTCACAGCCGCAGTCTTCTTTGGCTTCTTCTTCCTCTGCAGGAGCGGCATCCTTAAGTGATTCCAGCTTCTCCTTCAGGGCTTCCAGCTCTTCCCTGGACATCTTGTCCACCGCAGAAAAAACATCCTTGAATTCATTTACCACATTTACGGTTACATGCTTATTGATTTTTTCTTTGGTGTTGCGTTTGAGCTCTTCATTGAGAACCTTGCCCTGCTCAACGGTCAGCTCTCCTTTTTCCACCAGATTGTCGATCAGGTTTTTAGCGGCTTCGCCGGTGGTGGCTACGGCGCCAACGCCTGCCAAAAATATTTTTTTGATTCCTTCTGTAATGTCCATTTTACTATTTCCTTTCTTTAAAAAAAGAGGGGTTATTTTGTGATACCCATAGTATAACATATTGTCAGAAAATATCTTGAGTTTCAGAAAGGATTTAGAAAAAATTAAGATTATGATAAGGGTTCCCATTTTTTATAAAAACTGTTAGAATAAATCTAAAAGATCAGCTGCATTTAGCTGTATAATGAGGAAAGGCGAATATATATGAAAAAATTTGATGTAACGGCATTAGGCGAACTTTTAATTGACTTTACAGATAATGGAAAAAGCGCACAGGGAAATACTCTTTTTGAAGCAAATCCGGGAGGAGCGCCCTGCAATGTCCTGGCGATGCTGAACAAATGCGGACATCCTACCGCTTTCATCGGTAAGGTGGGAAAGGATATCTTCGGCCTGAAGCTGAAGTCTACCCTGGAGGAGGTGGGGATCAATACCTCCAATCTTATTGTGGACGAAAATGCAAGGACAACCCTCGCTTTTGTACAGACCTTTGAGGATGGCGACAGGGATTTCTCTTTCTTCCGGAATCCCGGAGCGGACATGCTGCTTACGGCACAGGAAGTGGATGAGGAATTAATAAAGGATTCCAGGATATTCCACTTCGGCACCCTCAGCATGACCCATGACGGGGTGAGGGAAGCGACCAAGAGGGCCATTGCGGTGGCAAAAGAAAGCGGTGCGGTCATTTCCTTTGATCCCAATCTTCGTCCCCCTCTGTGGAATTCCCTGGAGGATGCCAAGGTCCAGGTCGCTTACGGACTCGGACAGTGTGATGTGCTGAAGATCTCCGATAATGAAATCCAGTGGTTCACAGGGGAAGAGGACTTCGATGCGGGCATTGCGAAGCTGAGAAAAGAATATGATATCCCTTTGATTCTCCTTTCCATGGGAAGGGACGGCAGCAGGGCTTATTATAAGGATCTGAAGGTGGAGGCAGCCCCGTTCCTCCAGGAAAGCACCATTGAAACCACGGGGGCGGGAGATACCTTCGGAGGAAGCTGTCTGCACTACATATTAAAGTACGGACTTGATGATCTGGATGAAAGCAGACTGAAAGAGATGCTTACCTTTGCCAATGCGGCAGCATCTATTGTAACGACCAGAAAGGGAGCGCTTCGCGTTATGCCGGAGATTGCGGAAGTGGAAAGCTTTATCCAGTCCCGAAACTGATACTATTTAAGGGAACGCAGGTGTTCGCCGTACCCCACAAGGGGTCAGCAGCACCTGCGTACATTGTGTACAGGTAATTCAAGTTTTATGAGGGAGAAAATATTATGGAAGCGTACAGTGTGTTCAGAGATTTAGCTATCATTATTGTTGCAGCAAAGATATTTGCAATTCTGGCAAGGAAATGCAAGGCTCCCCAGGTAGTCGGGGAAATCGTGGCGGGCCTGATACTGGGGCCCAGTGTACTGGGGCTGGTACAGCAGTCCAACTTTATCCTGCAGATGGCGGAAATAGGCGTCATTCTGCTGATGTTTTCCGCAGGTCTGGGAACCAATCTGCGTGAGCTGATGAAAACCGGGCCAATCGCGCTGCTCATTGCCCTTTGCGGAGTGGGAGTGCCGCTTGTGGGAGGCGCTCTTTTATATATGGGATTTTATGGTATGATGCCATGGGGATCGGAAGAGTTTTATAAGGCGGTATTTATAGGAGTTGTTCTCACAGCCACATCCGTCAGCATTACGGTGGAATCCCTGAAGGAAATGGGAAAACTGAAGGGGAAGGTGGGAACCACCATTCTCAGCGCCGCAATTATTGACGATGTTATCGGTATTATCGTGCTTACCTTTGTTATCGGCTTTAAAAATCCGGAATCCAATCCGGGAACCGTAATTATGGATACTGTACTCTTTTTCCTGTTTGCCATCGGTGTTGGTTTTGTCTGCTACATTGCGTTTAAATGGATGGATAAAAGATATCCCCATACGAGGAGAATTCCTATTTTGGGGCTGGCGCTGTGTTTTGCAATGGCCTATATTGCAGAGAGATATTTTGGGATTGCGGACATTACGGGCGCCTATGTGGCAGGCCTGATCCTGTGTTCCATTCAGGATTCGGATTATATTGCCCGGAAGATGGATATTAATTCCTATATGATTTTCGGCCCTATTTTCTTTGTCAGCATCGGATTAAAGACAAATATCGGCGAAATGAATATGTCTATTCTGCTCTTTGCCGTATGCTTTGTACTGGTAGGGCTTATAACTAAAATTGTGGGCTGCGGCATCATGGCCAAGGTATGCCGCTTCAGCAACGCGGATTCCCTGAAAATCGGCGTAGGCATGATGACCAGGGGTGAGGTTGCCCTGATTGTGGCGCAGAAGGGGCTGAATGTGGGATTGCTGAATTCCGTATATTTTACGGCAGTCATTCTGCTCATTGTCTTTTCTTCCATTCTTACCCCTATTATTCTGAAAATTTTGTATTCGAAGGATAAGATGCCGCAGGAACCGGATTCAGCGTTGGCTTCTTAGGAGGAACCATGCTTTTTAATTCATATATTTTTTTGTTTTTATTTCTGCCTCTTGCGCTGGCAGGCTGGTACCTGCTGAACCGCTTCAGACAGTATAAGCTGGCGCAGGGATATCTGATCGGGATGTCTCTGTGGTTTTATGCTTATTATAATGTAAGCTTTCTTTGGGTGATTACCGGAAGCTGTCTTTTTAATTATGGTATCAGCTTTTTGCTGCATCGGAAAAATACGCCGCAGATGCGCAGGATAGCTCTGGCTGTTGGATGCATAGGGAACCTGGGTGCATTGGGTTATTTCAAGTACTGCAATTTCTTCCTGGAAAATATCAATTCCCTTTTCCATGCAGATTTTCAGCTGAAAAATATCCTGCTTCCCCTGGGTATCAGCTTTTTTACCTTTCAGCAGCTGTCCTATCTCATTGACAGGTGCAGGGGGGAGGCGCCTCATTATGGGCTGCTGGATTATCTGAGCTTTGTTACCTTCTTCCCGTCCCTGATATCCGGGCCGATCGTTCTCCATGCGGGGACGGTTTCCCAGTTCCGGGATTCTTCCCTCCGCAGCTTCGATACGGAAAGCTTCGCAAAGGGTGTGATGCAGTTCACGCTTGGACTGGGAAAAAAGGTGCTGCTTGCGGATACCCTGGCGCTTGCGGTAAACTATGGCTATGAAAATATAGCGTCTCTGGACAGTCTTTCCGGGATTGCTGTCGCCTGTTTTTATACGCTGGAGCTGTATTTTGATTTCAGCGGCTACTCGGATATGGCGATTGGCATCGGGAAAATGTTCCGGATTACCATACCGGAAAATTTCCGTTCTCCCTATAAGGCAGAATCGGTTAAGGATTTCTGGAAAAGATGGCATATCACTCTCAGCAGCTTTCTGCAGACCTATGTTTATTTTCCGTTGGGAGGCAGCAGGAAAGGAAAAGCAAGAACGATCGTAAATACACTGATCACTTTCCTGGTCAGCGGTCTGTGGCATGGAGCGAACTGGACGTTCGTTTTCTGGGGGCTTTTCCATGGAATCGGCGTGGCCTTTAACAGCCTGGAACTGGTTAAGGTGAGAAAAAAGTGGCTTGCAAGAGCTTTTACCTTTGCCTATATCTGTATGGCCTTTGTTTTTTTCCGGGCGGACAGCCTGGGAGACGGCTTCCGGATTATGGGCAGAATATTTTCCTTCCAATATAACGGAAGTATTACGGCTCTGGCAGCGGCAATGGAGCCGGCTGAGATTTATATTGTAACCAAGGCGCTTTCCATGATTGCTCCGGGGCTGGTAAGTATGGTGCAGTTGGCGGCCATGCTTGTAATTGCGGTGATCTGTGTTGCTGTGCTGGCGCAGAAAACCACACAGCAGCAGGTGGAAAGAGAAAAAATAACACCTGCTTTCACCTTTGCGGCGGCATTCCTTTTTGTCTGGTCCGTCCTTTCCCTTTCAGGGGTGAGTACCTTTGTTTATTTTAATTTCTAGTGAGGATAAACGGGATTGATCGGATATCCTCCGAACGGCGGAGAAACTATGTATCGGAAATTTCTTAAAAATTTTGCGGCAGTGTCGGTAATCCTGCTCATTCTGGCAGCAGGTCTGGTAGTGCTGTTTGACCCCTTTTTTCATTATCATGAACCGGTGGGGCCTTTGAAAGCAGTACTGACCAAAAAAGAATATCAGAGTATAGGAACTATCCGTAATTTCTCCTACGACAGCCTGATTATGGGTTCCTCCACTGCGGAGAATTTCAATAACAGGTGGTTTGACGATGCCTTTGGAGTTACTGCGGTGAAAGCAATTAAAAGCTCCGGGGTGACCGCACAGCTGGACTATTATATGGAGCAGGCCTTTGAAAGCCGGAACATAAAAATGGTTTTTTACAGCCTGGATTTGTTTGCGCTTGGCGGGGATCCGGATATTGAATTTCCGGATGAGTCCATGCCCTTGTACCTGTATGACAGAAATCCCTTTACCGATGTCAATTATGTGCTGAATAAGGATGTTATTTTTGAAGATATTCCGTACATGCTGGCGGAGACGTTTCTGGATGATTATGATGAGGGGACTTCCTATAACTGGGCCCAGTACAAAACATTCAGCAAGGAAGAGGCATTGAGCCATTATGACCGGCCGGAGGAGATTGCACCCATGAAGGCGGAAGAAGAATATAAGGAATTTGTGGACGGGAATGTGGAGCTTCTGGTTAAGCGTGTGGAGCGGCACCCGGATACGATGTTTTACTTTTTTTATCCGCCCTATTCCATGCTGTGGTGGGACAATATGTACAGGAGCGGGGAGTTGGAGCAGGTTATGTATGCGGCCGGGACTTCTGCAGAAAGGCTGCTGGGCTATGAGAATGTAAGGATGTATTATTTTCAGAATGACAGGGATATCATTCTGGATCTGGATCAATATATGGATCCGGTTCATTTCACGGCGGAAATCAACCAGTATATGGTGGAACAGATGAAGGAAGATAATTACCGGCTTACTGAGGAAAATTACCGGGAAGAGCTTGATAAAATGCGGAAACTGGTCGAAGAAATCCGGGAAAAGGAAATTAAGAAGTATTTCCCATAGTGTTTCTGTGCATAAAAAACCACAGACTTTTCCGCATGTCTGCAGAAGAGCTGTGGTTTTGTTGAAATGACAGGACAGCCGGGATGAAAAGAACGGTTATACCTTTCTGAAATCGTCAACAGGCATAATAAAGATAGTTGCTCCGCCCACTTCCACATTTACGGGTACGCTGGAAACAGCATTGGGATATACATTACAATTGGAGGGAGCCGGAGGGGTATACATGATCTGCTGACGCTTGCCGGAATGCTGCTTAATGATTTCGCATACCGCATCCACTTTTTCGTCCTCGATACCAAGAAGAAGTGTGGTATTGCCTTTTTTCAGAAAGCCGCCTGTTGTGGCAAGTTTGGTAACAAAATACTTCTTTTCATTCAGTTCATTGATAAGTAAAGGTGCATCTTCATTATGCACGATGGCTAAGAGCATTTTCATAGGCTACTCCCTTCCGCCGCTTTTTATGCGACACAAGTTTTCTTTCTATTAGTATAAGTATTTTCTCGGAAAATAGCAATTTATTTTGCAGAACTTTAACAAAAATTGTGCAAATTCACAATAAAAAGGTTATTATATATGTGATAAAGTCTCTGTAATGGGAAAGGAAAGACGGACGTGACCGATAAGGAACGCTTTGATTGGGCCAGAGATAAGATAGTGGGTACCGTACGTGAGAGGCAGGGTATCGGAACTCTGTCGGAAAAAACGGTTCATGCGGTTTTGAAAAATTATTATGCTCCGGATGAGGATATGCATGAGATACCCATCGAAGGAAGTGTGGCGGATATCTATACAGGGACAGAAATCGTGGAAATACAGACACGCAGCTTTGATCGGATGAGGGATAAACTGAGAAAATTCCTCCCTTTATATCCGGTCACAATTATCTACCCCATTCCCTACGAAAAGTGGCTGATATGGATTGATGAGGAAACCGGGGAATTCAGCAGCCGGAGGAAATCTCCGGTTAAGGGAAATGCATATGCAGCCTTCAGGGAACTGTATAAGATAAAAAATTTTCTGTTGGAAGAGAACCTACATTTTAAATTTGTTTTTTTGAATATGGAGGAATACCGGCTTTTGAACGGATGGAGCAGGGATAAGAAAAAAGGTTCCTCCAGATTTGACAGGATTCCCCTGGAAATGGTGGATGTCATGGAAATTGACTGCCCCAGGGATTATCTCCAGCTGGTTCCCTATGGGATTCCGGAGCCCTTTACGGTAAAGGAGTTTGCGAAGGAGGTTCATATCCGGGCGAATCTTGCCCAGACAGTGCTGAACATATTGACATATACAGAGGTTGTGGAGAGGGTGGGCAAAAAGGGTAATGCCTATCTGTATCAGGTATTGGAAGGAGACGAATGAGATGAAGACACAGGAAAACAGTAAAACGGTAAAGCTGTATACGGGCAGTTATAATGCGCCGGTACTGACAGGAGACGGAAGCGCATATCAGGGAAATGGGGAGGGCATATGCCTGTGGAGCTTTGATGAAGAAACGGGCGGACTGGAAAAGCAGGAAAGCTATGGACAGGCCTTAAATGCATCCTGGCTTACTTTTTCACCGGACGGCCGCCTTCTGTATGCGGTAAATGAGCTGGATGATTATCAGGGGACACATGGAGGGGCGCTGAGCGCCTATAAACTTGAGGATGACGGGAGACTGGCTATGATAAACATACTGCCTGTCATGGGTGCGGCGCCCTGTCATGTAAGCTGTGATGAGCAGCGAAGATTTGTCTATACCGCTAACTATAACGGCGGCAGCCTGAGCTGTTTCAGGCTGGCGGAAGACGGAAGCCTTTCAGAGATGTACTGGCAGCTGGTCCATCAGTTCGGAGAAAAAGAAAACAGGGATGGAAGGGACAGGCTGCGTAATCCTGTCCGTCAGGAAAAGCCCCATGTGCACAGTGCCGCCATAAAGGGGGACACCCTCTGGATTGCGGATCTGGGGACGGATGAGGTTTCCTGCATGGCTCCCGGCAAATGCGGAGGGGAGATGGAACGTGCGGCATCTGTTTTTCTTCCTGTGGGAAGCGGGCCCAGGAGCATTGCTTTTTCGGACGATGGAAGCCATGTCTATGTGACCTGTGAGCTGAGCAATGAAATTGCGGTTCTGCAGTGGGAAAAGGAAGAGAAAAGGATATCTGTGCAGCAGATGATATCCAGCCTGCCGGAGAATGACGGGAACGGAGAGAAAACACAGAGCAGCACCGTGGGCGGAATTGTTCTGTCTCCTGACGGCAGGTATCTTTATGTGGGTAATCGCGGAGATGACAGCATAGGTGTTTATCATGTGGATAACCAGGGCAGTTTAAGCGGGGTCCAGTGGATATCTTCGGATGGAAGGAATCCCAGGGGATTTCAGATTTCACCTTCCGGCCGGTGGCTGCTGGCGGCAAACCAGGACAGCGATAACCTGGTGGTGTTTGAACGTGACGGTGAAACGGGAAAATTAGAGAAGAGATGGGTTTATGAAGCCGGGGCGGTGGTGTGCCTGCAGTTTCTGAAGTGATTTGAAAATGGAAATGTCTTCCGGGAAAATACGGAAGACATTTTTGCGATATAATAAGGTTAATCCTGATAAAAGTTGAATCGCTCGATCACAGTTAGGGAAGGTTCAAATAAAATGATATATTCTTCTATTTCCGCATAAATTCCATACTTGGAATGATAGGTGTCCAGAGCATCCTGAAGAAATTCTTCCGTGACATCCAGAAACACGGACATTTCATGAAGGTTCTGACAATTAGCTTTATAGGCACGGATAATTCCGGATAATCCGATTCTTTCATTAAAAGCCCACAGTCGTCCTTTTAGTTCCTGCTTACGGTTTTCTTCCTCCTGTTGATCGAGAATATTCCCGGAGGCAGTGTAATAGTGTCCCAGTTCTTCCGCAAGAATACAAGCCTTTTCTGAGGTGGTAGATAAGTTTTCGTTCAAAGTGATGGTACCATCTATATAAAGGCCTTTAATCCTTTCACTTTGAAACGGATAGGTAATGACCTCCACATCTTCATCGTCAGCTTTCTGACTTAATTTCTCAAAATCATTCACGAGCAGTCATTCCTCCATACAGCCATATAATATATGAATATAACATGAATGAAGTACCATAAAACGGACTTTATTTTGTCCTGCTTTTAATAAAAGCGGCATACTGTCTTATTTCATCCAATTCTTCCGGAGTAAATTCTTCACCGCTGAAATGGGCCGCGATGGTCTCCGGTGCAGTATCCCAGCCATACATCTGGTTTGGCTCGATCTGAAAAATTTTACACATCTTTTCTATCATGTCTGCATCCGGCTTGTTATCACCACGTTCCCAATTAGATATCACGTTCTTTGACTTTCCCAGCTTCTGGGCAAGTTCTTCCTGCTTCAGATTCGATGAGATCCTGAATTTTTTTATATTTTCCCCGAGTTGTGTCATCCTTTTTCTCCTTACTATTATTAAATAGATTATACAGGAAATCTGAGTTGTAGTAAAGATAAAATTCAGAATTTCTGTATAAAAGTATTGACTATACAGAAATTCTGTGTTAATTTTAAGAAGTACAGTAATTCTGTATTGATTGACAAAATATTACCGGCCAGAAAAGACTAAGAAAGGAGAAGATATGAACAAGCGTGAATTGAACCTTGAAAAGTATGGGATCAGCGGTAAACGCTATAAGGAATTAAGCGGTTTTTGTGAACAGTATCCGGAATGGGTTACCGACTTGAAACGACTGAGAAATTCTGCCGACAACATAGAATTCTCCGGCAGCAGGGAAGAAGAATCAGAGAACAATAGAAAAATGCCGAGCGGTAACCGCAGGCAGGAAGAACTGGTAAATAAATGCCGCTTTGTGGAAGATATTGCCATGAAGGCCAACCGGGATCTTCAGCAGTATTTAATTAAGTCTGTCTGCTATGAGGAACCTTACTGGTATTTGAGGGATATCATGCAGATGCCCTGCAGCCAGAGAACATTTTATGATTACCGGAGATACTTTTTTTATCTTCTGGATAAGGAGAAAAAAATATGACCACCTTAAGGACATTCGCTTCTGTTATTCTACAGGTGTGAAAAGGAAATAAAGGTACCGGTCCTGAATAAAGATATCACAGACAGAAGGAAAAGAGGTGGTTCGGTTGGTGGAAGTTAGGTGTGGAGGCTGTGGTAGACTGTTAGGCTCCTTTGAAGGAAGAGGAGAAGTAAAATGTCCCAAAACAGAATGCGGAGGAATGAATCTTTTCGATACAGCAGAAAATATTCACCTGTTTACACCGAAATACCGGACAGTAAAAAGTAAGACGGGTAAAAACCGGCAATCAGAGAAGGGATGGAAATAATATGATAGATAAAAGGATGGATATTCTAAATCGTATGCAGGAAGAACTGCGGACAGTATGCAGCAGTATCAGTCCGGAGTATAAACCGGAGCCTGAGGAGTATCCGCATATCTGGATAAATCAGGCGGAAAACGCAGTTACTGTAGTGGACCTGGAAAATCATGAATGTGCAGTAAAAACAGTAATTGAACTGCAGACGTGGGTACAGGGAAGTCTGGAAGAAAGTATGAAGCTTGCAGAAGAAGCGGATAGTGTTATGCGTGATATGTATTTTGACAGAATTCAGGGTTGGGAGCAGACGGCAGAGGCGACGGTTCCTGGAGTTATTTTACTTACGGCAAGCTACAGCAGAGTAATAGCTGATGGAGATTCTTTATAAGAATCGTATGAACTAAATAAGGTAAACCCCTTAACAGGAATTTTAAATTCACGGGGATTAGTCTTTTTGAGAACGACGTCCTGTTAAGGTTTACATAAAACTAATATAAAATGGAGGAAAAATTATGGCAGTAAAAAAAGCATTAAGTACAATGGGAACAATTTTAGAGTTCAGCAGCGATGGGACAAGCTGGGCAAAATTGTGCACAATTAAATCCTATCCTGCGTTAGGAGGTTCTCCGGAACAGATTGAAACAACTGATCTGGAAGATGATACGCAGACCTTTGTACCGGGTGTACAGACAATGGAGGCCATGGAATTCCTGGCAAACTATACTCTGGAGGCATATACTGCGGTTAATGCCAAGGCAGGGACTCCGGGAGAGTACCGGCTGAGTATGGGCACTGACGGTGAAGATGGAATTGCATCATGGAGCGGGCAGCATACCGTATTTATCAATGAAGGCGAAGTGAACGGTGTCCGTGAAATGACAATCAGTGTTTCACCTTCCACACGGATTACGGTTGCGGCAAAAATATAATTACAGACAGCAGGAAGCCGTTTAATCGGCTTCCTGAACAGAAAGAAGGAGTACTGATAATGGAAATCAAAATAAATAATAAGGAATATGAAGTACCGCAGTTGGGGTTCAAGGATATGGTAAAAATGGAGGACATGGGATTTTCCATCATTGATTTATTCCAAAATCAGAAAGTATTTTCAGTAGCGGCAGCATATGTTGGAATATGCGCGGACTGTAAGAGAGAAGAAGCCGAAAGGCTGATTGAACAGCATATTTTAGGGGGTGGTTCCCTTGATAGTATATATGAAAGCTTTACACAGGCGGTGGATCGAAGCGGTTTTTTCAGGAAACTCCTGGGGAGAGATCAGAAAGAATAGCCGGATCCGGGAACAGCGGGGAAATATCCGGTGAAGAAAGAAGATTTACTTCATACGGACAGGTAATAGAAGAAGTATGGCTGCCTGCTGCTATCCGGTTTGGAATTCCTTTTGATTCATTCTGGAATATGAATCCCAGAATTTTAACTGTTTATCAGGAAACTTTCAACAAACAGCTGGAGGAACAGCTTGAACTGGTAAACTGGACCGCCTGGATCCAGGGACAATACCATGTGGCATCCATAGCAGCGGCTTTGGGTGGACGGAAAAACAAATATCCGAAAAAGCCGTTTAAGATTTTTGATAATGAAGCACAGATGAGTGGAGAAGAAAGCTTTCTGTTGTGGATTGACGAATATAACAGGAAATTTGAAAAGAAGGAAAAACAAAATAAGACTGAGCGCCCATGAGCGCCGTATGAAAGTGTGGTGTGATTCATGGGAAACGAAATAGAAGAAGCATTGCTCGATAAACTGCAGCCCTTTGTAAAAGATCTGGGAAGTTTAAGCGAAGCGATAGGAAGTGTCGATTCAAATATAACGACTTTTTCTGATTCAATTGGGAAAATGGCCGGGGCCGTTGTGCCCAGTCTGGAAAAAATATCTTCGTCTTTGCAAGGCGGGGATTTTGGAGGAGCATTGAAAGAACTTGCAGGAGGCTTATTGTCACTGGAGAATATCGGCGGTATAGTAGGCAGCCTCTCACAAACCGGCCAGAGTATTATAGATTTAAAAAAGAATTTGTCCGGTTTAGGTCCGGTTATATCTGGAGTATTCGGAAGCGGAGGCGGACTATTTTCAACAATAGGTACGGTATTATCAAGTTTCGCATTACCTCTTGCAGGTATAATTGCTGCTGTTGTCGCTTTTGGTTTGGCCCTGATGGATCTTTGGAAGACAAGTGAAACCTTTCGGAGTGCGGTGCAGTTGGCCTTTGATTTGGTAAGGGACAGCTTTGTTAATGCCTTTAGTAAGATGAAAGAGGTTATCGGACCATTATGGGAACAGATAAAAGGATTGGGAAGTGCACTTTATGAATTTTATGAAGATAGCGGGCTCAAATCCATTGTTGAACTGTTTGCTTCTGCAGCTGCTGTGCTCATTGGAATTGTGGCAGGAGGAACAATCGATTTTATAGCCAGTCAGTTTGCAGCTCTGGGTATTGTGTTGGGAGGAATTATTGATGTTATTTCCGGCGTTGTAGAGATCCTGACAGGAATTTTTACTTTGGACGGAGATAAAATTATGGAAGGCTTCCGGACAATCGGAGATGGCCTTCTGGAGATTTTTGCCGGATTTGGCGAGTCTTTGTTTGGATGGTTTGACGGAACATTTTCAGCGTTGGGAGATATGCTGGCTGCGCCCTTAAAAAGCGCGGGAGATTCTATTTCTGAATGGTGGAATGGTACGATGCTCCCGTTTTTTGCTCAGATACCTGAGAAATTTATGGAGCTTATTGAATCAATTGGAGCATGGTTTGCCCAGTTGCCCGAAAAAATAGGATATGCACTGGGTTATGCAATAGCGTCTGTCATCACCTGGGCAAATGATTTATATCTGTTTATTTCTGATAAAATTCCGGAAATTATTGAGAATATCGTGGAGTGGTTTAAAAGTCTTCCTGAAAAAATATATGAAGCAGTCACTCTTGTTCTTGAAAAGGTAGGAGAATGGAAGGATGATTTTGTAGCTTATGTTAAAGAAAAAGTTCCTGAAATTATAAATACTTTGATCGGCTTTTTCGAGGCACTTCCGGAAAAATTCGTAGAGACAGGAAAAGAAATAATCAACGGATTATGGAAAGGAATACAGGATGCCTGGGAAGGTCTGAAGAAATCAGTAAGTGAATTCTGCAATGGATTTGTACAGGGCTTTAAGGATGCGCTTGATATTCACAGTCCCAGCAAAAAAATGTCGGAAATTGGCGATTATGCTATGATGGGACTTTTCCAGCCGTTTCAGTCAAATGAAGAAGGTATGACTCAGATCAATGCTTTTGCCAATTCTTTTTTGGAATATTTCGCAATGGTATTCAGTCCGGAACGTTTTATGGAAATCGGGCAAGCTGCAATTCTTGGATTTTCACAGGGAATAATGACGGCATTTTATGAATTTCAGCTATTATTTGCTGAACTGATGCTTCAGTTTACCCAGTCAATTATTGATAGTATGGCTGGAATCGGTATGGGTATCCTTGAGCCGCTTACGCTGCTCACTGAGGAAATGAGCAAAATATTGACAATAATTGCTCAGATGATGACATCCAGATGGTCAGAAATGATGTTTGCCACACAGGCTGCATGGACAATGATCCGCAATGTTATTAAATCCCAGCTCGGTTTTATGCAGTTAGATCTCAGTACAGGTATGGAAAAAACCAATCAGGAATGGAGAATGAAATGGAGAGGTTTTATTGAAATAGTCAATGATGCCTGCAGAGAAGTATTATATGCGGTAGAAAATCTGAGTTTCCGTGTAAAGGATATCTGCAGTTCCATGGAAGCTGCAATCCGATCGGTGAAACAACAAATGTCCACTTTAAACAATGGTATTACGATACCCTTACGAGGTTATGCTAGCGGTGGATATCCTAATACAGGTGAGCTTTTCCTGGCACGTGAAAACGGGTTGCCGGAAATGGTGGGTACTATAGGAAGCAGATCCGCAATAGCAAATAATGATCAGATTACCACGGCCATCAGAGATGCAGTAGTTCAGGGGATTAATGCTGAGGAACAGAATCGGCTGTTAAGAGAACAGAACTTCCTGCTTCAGGGAATTCTTGAAAAGGAAGGAAATGTTATGTTTGATACCAGAGAAGGTTTGGAAGCTTTGGAAAGCAGAAGAAAACGTAATGGCTTCAGTTTTACCTGAAAAAGATAATAACAGATGGCTGGCCAGCCATGGGAAAAGGAGGATCGCATGTCAGCGTTTTTATTAGTGAACGGAATGGCATTTCCTGCCCCGAAACGGGGATTTAAAATGACAGTAATAACTAATGTAGATTCAAATGTGAATGCTAACGGCGCAGTTGTGGGCCAGATTGTAGGAAGAAACCAGTATAAGCTGGATTCTATGCAATGGGATTGTCTGAATGCGGAGGTATGGGAAAGTATGCTGCAGGCACTGGCTCCTTTTTATATCCCGGTAACCTTTGAAGATCCGGAAACAGGAAACAGAAAAACATTGTTTATGTATCCGGGTAACCGGAGTGCGGAACCATACAGCCTGGATGAAGACAAAAAAATTAAAAGGTACCGCAACTGCCAGATTAACCTTATAGATTGTGGGTGGGAATAATGCAGCAGTCCAGTAATAATTATAAAAAATCAATGAAACAAATGCTTCGAAACCGGGGATATATCAGAGTTTATATCGGAGTAGTAAATGCACTGGCACAAAAAAGTGCCAATGTGGATGATGAAAGAAATCATTTTGCCTATTTTGCAGATACTCTGGGTCCTTTCAGGTCAGAGCCTGTGGAAAATATATATGCTACAGGAGAACAGGATTTTTCAAAAGTAGACGGAAATTTTTATTTCCTTCCTCGAAGTGCAGATGTGGTTTCCTTCAGGCAGGGACTGGTAACAGAAGAACTGGCGGGCTCTATTTATGTGGATTTTTCACAGGAGGAACTGGATATAAAAGGACTTACAATTGATTTTGGAGAATGCTATCCTGTTGACTTTACTATAGAAAATGATCAGGGAGTTCATAACTATACCGGAAATAGAAGCGCTGTCTGGTCTACGGAAGAAGTATTTTATAAAACTACCTGTATTAAAATTACTCCTTTGAGAATGAGCAACGGACAGGGAAGACTCAGAATATACAGGTTTATGTGTGGGATAGCAAACAGTTTTACAAACGGTGAGGTATTAAAGTATTCCTTTAAAGATTATGTTTCTCCTGTAACAGAAACAATTCCCAGTCAGGATATGAGCATTACAGTAGATAACCATAAGCTATATTACAGTGCGGATAACCCGGAGAGTGCGCTGGCTTTTCTGGAACCGGGGCAGGAGGTAAAGACTGCATTCGGTTATGATGTTGATGGATCAGGAAACATTGAATGGATTGCTGAAAATACAGCATATTTGAAAAGCTGGACAGCAGATGACAGACAGGCTAAATTTACGGCAACGGACAGATTTGATTATCTGACAGGAACCTACTATAAAGGAAAGTACAGACCGGAGGGGATCAGCCTGTATGATCTGGCATTAGATGTGCTTCAGGATGCCGGAATTAATGATGAAAAAGAATATTTTATAGATCCCTATTTAAAAAACGTTCAGGTTTTTAATCCTGTTCCGGCGGTAAAGCATACGGAAGCTTTACAAATGATTGCAAATGCAGGAAGGTGTGTGCTCACCTTTGACAGAAAATGCAGGATCCATATTCAGGGCTCTTTCATTCCGGATATGCAGGCAGAAACGAATGATCAGACAGTTTTCAGCCATGTTGAAAATATTTTGAATGACAATAAAAAGTATGCCTATGCCATGGAGAGCAGAAATTTTTCAATAGTGGATGGAAGTATGAATTTTATGACCCGAACGGGTGATTTTCTCCAGACCGGATACGTAAGCGAAAGTGTAGCAGATGAAACAGGAAGCTTTATAAAAAATCCTGTTATTGCCATAAAGCTGGAAGCAGCAATGACTGCATTTGGACTGGGAGTTAATTTCAGGAATGTGGCGCCAGAAGAATTTGAAATACATACCTATTATCAGAATACTCCGGTAACTTCTATTACCATAAAGGATCCGGATCTTACTTTTGCCTCTTATGAAGAATTTGCTTTATTTGATAGAATGGAACTTGAGTTCACTAAAGGAAAACCTTGCAGCCGTATCGTGGTGGATTCCCTGAAAATAGGAGATATTACGGATTATATCCTACAATATGGTGCTGATTTGCTAGAATCTCCGGTTGGTACCAGACAGAATAAAATCAAGGCGATTGAAGTCATGAAGAAAACATTCCGCGATTCTACTGATTCAGAAAAAGAATTACGTACCGAGGAAATACTGATAAGTCCGTCATCCAATACCTACATGGTTTATTTTACAAATCCATCTTATGGTTTCTCGGCAAAGGTTCAGGAAAATGATCAGGTGACATGTCAAATCGAAGAGTCCGGTAATTTTTATGTGAGTCTGAAGTTTGAAGGAATGAATAAAGAAACAGCAGTTAAATTCACAATTAATGGCTTTGAATATAAAACAGAAGAAACGTATCTCCGTACAGAGCACAATCCTCAGGGTGATATCAAGGTATGGAAAAATCCGCTAATCAGTACATGGCAGCAGGCATCTGATCTGGAAGAATGGCTGGCGTCTTATTATCTGGGAGATGTGGAATACAGTTTGAAAATGCGGGGAGATCCAAGGATTGATGCAAACGATATTTTCTATCTGGAGTTAAAAGAAAGAGAAAATCCCATGATATGCGGATATCAGAATGAATTACATTTTGACGGAGCCTGGGATGCGTCAATGAAAGCGAGAAAGGTGGTGTTATATGGCAGCACAATGGATAAATCCTAAAACAGACTGGAAAGAAACAGATCGGTTTAATGTTACGGATTATAACAGAATGAAAAACAATATTTCATATCTTCAGGAATGGGCAATCCGTATGTATCCTTATTTTTCACTCGCTGATATGGGAGCTGATAAAGGGGGATATACATCTTATTTCTATGCAGATGAATTTAATCTTATGGAGGAGAATCTGGAAGCTGTCAATGAGAATATTTTTACCAGTAATTATGGGACAGCTCAGAATTTTTATGATAATGGTAGGTTTATAGACTGGAATGAATGTAATCGTATAGAAACAGCGACACTGCAGATGTATAAAATACTGGAACGGCAGCAGGCTGGATTACCCAGGCTTGCATTTCGTTTAGGAAACAGGAAAGGTGGTATAAAATAATGGCGAAAGAAATTTTACCTGTAGATTTTAAAGACGATATTATGAACGAGACGATGGAAGGAAGGCGCCGATACCGTATTATTCAAAATTCGGATGGCACAGTATCCTTTGAGGATGCCACGGAGTATGATCAGTTGGGGAGTGAATTCGGACAGGGACAGATAAATAAAACGAATCAGGCGGTAAATGAAAGCCTTGATAAGGGTAGAGTAATTGACAGTCTGGAGGAAATTATAAGTAATTCGGAGACTGGTTATGTGATGGGGGCTTTGGCTGGGAAGAAAATTAATCAGAATGTGAGTGACTTAAATAGGGATTTATCCGCACTCAATGACAACGGAGCAATCACGGGGCTTGAGGTCCGGGAAGGGGATGGGGTGTATATCACCTACCAGGATGGTGCCGATGCAGTCTCAAAAAAATTGGGTAGCACCATTGTTTTATTGGGGACAGTGACCGCAGCGAAGACTTTTGATTTATCATCTTATGATGGATATAAGACCTTTGTTTTGGGTACAAACATACTCGGCTATGTATCTGGCAGTTACAACGCAGATACAGGGTTGCTGACAGTAAATGCCAGCAGCGTGAGCGGGTCAGTAACAGTTAACGGTTATGGGTGGGTCGAAGATTCTGGCCATCATAGGACAGGTTATGGAGAAATGTCTGGTACAGCATCCCTGAATTATCCCAAGCAGGTATTTTTAGTATACTAGCGGATTTTTTATATCATGATCGTGTTATACAAGATATACCAACGTTTTCAGGTTCGAACTAGCAGCTGCCTAAAGCGGGATTTATGTAAATTGGAATAGATAAATGTTTGTTGCTGCTCCACTATCTGCTTCCTATTTCCCATTGTCTGAATATGCAGACACGGTTATTTTCGTTTCTTGTTTGACTTCAAAGTATGCAGCATAGGATGTGGAAAATATTGCTGTAGCACTCTTGGTTGTATTATTGCAAATTATCGTAGGTGTCACCCCATTAATAGAAATCGTCCCCCTTGCTACAGATGTTCTGTCGCCTATAGATGCAATAATCAAATAAAATCCAGGTTCGTTACAGGTATAAGAAAAAGACCTGCATTCTTATGACAGGCATAACAGGCTACATATAACAAAATATCTTCTTCGAAAAACCGGAGTATATTTTTTTCTGCAAATGCCCGGAAACAGGGGCTGGCCTGACGGTCGAGTCCCTGTTTCCCGCGAATTCGTTGACTTTAATATGAGAAAAGGGTATAAGAAAAGAAAAAGAAAATTTATACACCGGGAGGACAGACGGGGAAAGAGAGGAAATCTGGAAAATGGAAGAGAAGGATACATTTGGTAAGTTCCTTAGAAGAAAGAGAGAGGAATGCGGCCTGACGCAGAAGGAGATGGCCCGGAGATTATATGTGACGGAGTCTGCCGTTTCGAAATGGGAAAGAGGAATTTCTTATCCCGACATTTCACTGGTGTCTCAGATCTGCGGTGTACTTAATATCAGTGAACATGAGCTGATTACGGCAAGTGAGGATATGGAACAGAAAAAGCTGGAAAAACAGGCGGCATCCTATCAGAAAATGGTTCATGTCTATTCCATAACAATGCTGGTTGTTTACGGAATTGCACTGATATCATGTTTTATTACCAATCTGGCTGTGGAACGCAGGCTATCCTGGTTTTATATTGTACTGAGCGGAATCCTTACGGCATTTACGCTGTTATCCCTTCCTTTATATTTGCAAAAGTACAGGGCGGCGATTACCTTGGCAAGCTTCTGGATTTCATTGCTTCTGCTTTTATTTATCTGTGCGGTTTATACAGGCGGAGGCTGGTTTTTTGTGGCCATGTGGTCGGTGACCCTGGGATTCTCCGTAGTTTTTCTGCCCTTTATACTTCCCAGCCTGCCGCTTCCGGAAAGTCTGTATCAGCATAAGGCGCTGCTGAGTATTGCTGCTGATACCATTCTTTTGTTTATCCTGCTGGCATCAGCCCTGCATTATACCGGAAATATGGGAGCCTACTTTACAGTAGCCTGCCCCGTGGCTCTGGCAGGGCTTTTATACGTGTGGGTGCTTTTGGCGGTTATCCGTTATCTGAAAATCCACCCCTACTTCCGGACTGCCATGGTACTGGGATTCAGCGGGATTTATACTCTTTTTATCAACAGTATCCTGCATGTGATTATAGACAGAGTGCCCTTCCAAATGCAGCCATGTGATTTCCGGATATGGAACGGGGATTATATTAATGGAAATACAACCATGATTCTGTTTCTTATCTGTATCCTGCTGGCAGCGGCCTTTACCGTGGGGGGAATTATTATTACTGTAAAAAAACGGAGTGCGGAATCATAGAGCAAGATAGAAAAGGGACAGAAATGAAATGGGAACAGAAGGAAATGTAATTCGGAATCAGAATAAACGGCGTATAATGATTTTCAGTATTTTTACCCTTATTTTTTTAGGCCTTCTGGGCACGGCATATATCAGGAGCAGGGAGGATAACATTCTGCTTCTGCTTATGCTGACACCGGGGCTGAGCGCTCTTGCTGCCAGGCTGATCACAAAGGAGGGGACAAAGGATTTATTTCTGCGCCCTTATTTCAGGAAAAACGGGAAGTGGTATTTGGCTGCATGGATTTTAACACCGCTTTTTGCTTTTATGGGGGCAGCTATTTATTTTTTTATATTCCAGGAAGACTTCCAGCCGCTTTCCTCTCTGTGTGCCAGGGAGGAAGGGATAAAAACTACCATGGATTATTTCCGCTATCTGGGAACCATGCTTCCGCTTGCAGTTCTGGTGAACCCTTTGATGGGACTGGTACAGTGTCTGGGGGAAGAAGCGGGCTGGCGAGGGTATCTTCTTCCCAAACTGCTGGAATTTATGAAACCATGGAAAGCGGTTCTGCTTACCGGGGTGATTTGGGGACTATGGCATGCACCGGTGATCGCCTGTGGTTTTAACTACGGAACCGCTCATCCGATTGCGGGAATTTTTGCTATGGTGGTGTTCAGCACGGTGCTGGGATGTATCCAGGGATGGCTTTTTTTCAAAACCGGATCCATATGGAGCTGCGTGGTATTCCATGCGGCGCTTAATGGCATGGACCTTTTTTCTCCCTCAGCTCTTTTTATGGGTGCGCAGGTAAATCCGTTCCTCGGACCGGATCCGACGGGGATACTGGGAGGCATTATTTTTGCAGGGCTGGCGGCAGCCGCATTTTGGGATATCTGCCGGAAGGGCTCCGAACAGATTCCGGTTTGATAACTGCTCAGCTGTACAGCTGAAGGCTGTATTCCTCCAATTTCCTGGAGATCATCTTGAAGGGATAGTACATAAGGGAAGCACAGCCCAAAGATAATACAAGAACTGCCGCGGTGTATAAAAAATCACTTTGAATATAAAACCTGTCGCTTCGGAATACCTCCAGAAACAGCCCGTGGATCAGATAAATTTCAAAGGATCTGGTTCCCAGGAAGGAAAGAAATTTATTGGAAAACCGTATTTTCAAGGTGAGCAGGAAAACAAAAATCATAAAGTTAATCACAGCAATTGTCTGCCATATAAAGCAGATCCAGTTACCAATCATTTCCTTTACAAAAATATGTTCATTCGTTAACAATGGTTCGATTTGATCCAACACCTGGACAGATTTTGGGAAAAAGTAGAGAAAGGTCCCGGCAGAGAGCAGAAGGAGCCAATAGTACCATTTCCGGGTAAATTTCATAATGGGCTTTTCAAATTGTGCCATGAGGATGCCTATAAAAAACAGACTGCTGGAATTAAACCACCACTCACCCTGAAACCAGTAAATACCGGGGCCTTTTGCCATACAATAGGTGGGAAACACAATCTGGAAAATACCCAATAAAAGGAAACTGATTCCCTTTTTTCTGATAAAACGGAAGGACAGAAAAAATACGAAATAAAACAGGGCAATTACAATAATATACCAGGACTGGGGATTGATCAGCTGTATGCCGCTTAAATATTCAAGGGACAGCTTCAGGCCATAGCGGTCTCCCGTCAGATAATAAACAAAAAGATACAGGGCATTGCAGATAAAAAAGGGAACAAAAATTTTAATGTATCTGCGCAGAAAAAAGTGATGAAAATAGTTCTTGTTGGTAAGAACGCTTTTCATCAGGCCATATCCGGAATAAAAGAAAAATGCGGCCACACAGAGGATCCCCACCTCCAGAAAGACCCGGAAAGGACCGGGGTTGTCCAGATATTGGGAAAGGTGGTGGTAAACGATAACCAGTGTGAAAAAACCGCGGAGCGGCAGTTCAAAGTTCTTTGTAAAATGTTCCTCCTGGAAATGTTCCGGTCCGGAGGAGCTTACCTGAAAAAGCAGTATAAACAACAGAATAAGTATAAAAAAATACATGTAAAACTCCCTTATTAAAGAATATGCTCCATACAGGGTTAGTATTCTTCCTGTTATGGAAAAACATGTAATATATCTTACACTATAATTCAAAAATGAAAAGCCTTATGGAATATACCTTTAAAAATTTCTTAATATTAGTATGGATAGTAATAAAAAAGACACCATAAAAAAACGTCTATGGATTTTCCCATAGACGCATTTTCCAATATTTTCTATAAATACTTCAGTGAGTTATTCTTCATAATCACCCCATATTACAGTATATAAATCACAAATAATGACGGTATCAACCTTATTGTCATCAGATACTATGATACCAGCATCAAATCCTTCCTGAAATTCAAAATCTCTTGCCTGTTCCGCACTGTCTATTTTTTCATATTTATCATTTACCTTTTGAAACAGAAGATCCGTGTTTACATGCTGTCCGTCCAACTGGAATCCATATTTTTCGTAATCAGTACTGCCGATTCCTAATCCGTTCAGAAGCTTCGTTTTGGAATCGTTCGAAAAAGAGATATAGGATAACAGGCCGTCTGTATATCCCAGTGTGACAAAACCATAGTTATACTTCTTAAGCATTACTTCGTAATCGTAACTGCTCATGAGCTCTTCCACTTTATCCCGGCTCATGTATAATTCCAGTTTTTCTCCTGACGGAAGCTTTACCCCGGTCATTTTATCCGGTGAGTCTCCGGAGCATGAGCACAGAAGCATTCCCAATATCAGCATAAATACAAATAACAACCCTTTCTTTTTCATAATGCCCTCCTGTATGTATTTTCTTTCATTATATACATTATCGGACAGCAAACCAAGGTAATTTACAATTTATTTTATAAAAGACAAACCGGTTTCCTAAACTTTTATTAATTATTGTGCTGATGAATTGAATGGATATACGGCCTGTGCTATAATCAGCCCGTATGCAGAGAACGTATCTTTGCAGGCGCTGTAAAAAGAAGCTGTTAAAAATAAGAGAAAGTAGAGAGGTGTCATATGAATAGGATTAAAAAATTGCTTGCTTTTTGTCTTTCACTCACGATGATCTGCGGTGCGGCACTGTCTGTTAATGCTGCGAACTCAGTTGGCCTGGTAACCGTAAGGACTGATTTCAGTGAAGTTTCTGTTCCGGCGGCAGTTCCGGTACTTCAATATGCCGGCAGCGGTAACAGTTCCATTCTCAATACGGCGCTTCCTAAGGGAACGGCCTACAAGGTTACCTTTACCTATGGGGGAAAAGGAAATTTTATTGTAAATTTTATTACGGATGAACGTACCGAGCTTCTCGTAAACAGTATTGGTTCCTATGCCGGCACAACCCTTTTGTCAGACGGCAGTGATGCGGTGCCGCTGGGGATTTTCGATATTCGCGCCGAAGGAAACTGGACGATTACGGTATCCACAGTTACCAATCTGTCTACAAATTCAGTAACGAGTATAGGAGATAAGGTTTCAGGTGTATTTAATCTGCCGGGAACAGGGACAACAGTATCCATAAACAACACCGGAAAAGGTAATTTTATTGTGTGGGCTCATTATTCCGACGGAACCAGCCAGCTTCTTGTCAATAATATCGGCGCCTATTCCGGACAGGCAGTCTTAAATAATCCTAAAAAAACAAACTGCTATCTGGAAGTAAAATCAGACGGGCAGTGGACGGTTGATATGGGATATGGAGGTGCGCTTTCCTTAGTGCCCGATATTAATTAATTTTAAAAATATGCTGTTATGAGTTGATTTTTACATCCGACTTTGTTACACTGATACAAAATGGTAAAGATTTCACGGTACAGGAGTTATTTATGGCAGAGAAAATGAGCAAAACTGCAGATTTCATGATGCCCGCAGTCATGTCCATGAACTTCCGGTGCTTGTAGCTGTATAATGCAGATGCAAGTACGCAGAGGCTTGTATCTGTGTGGTCTGAATAGATTGAATTTTACCGCATGGATTCCAGATTTATATTTCTGATAATCCATGCGGTTTTTGTCTGCGGTTAATTCCTGCGGGCAGCAATGTTTCAAATTGGATATTCCGTTGTCTGCGGCGGGACAATTGACTCTTTAAAATAGGAATTCGAAGAGCGGCGCCGTGAGTACGGTTCCGGTAAAGAAAGGATTTCGGGTTATGTTTAAATCCAGAGGATGGAAAAAGAAAAATGAATGGGTTTCCAGGGGCCCTATAGTCATGTTGGGGCCGCTGTCTTCTTGCGTATGAGGACGCGGCATAAAACAGCTGTCACTAAGGGTGGGGGAACCGGAATCGAAGAGAAAAACCCCGGTTTCCGTCAGAAAACAGGAAATCAGATATCGGAGGATTGACATGGACTTTATATTGGAAGAGTGGAAAGAGGATCACATTGCCGGAGTTGCCAAATATGCAAATAATGAAAAAATAGCGGGGAGGCTGAGAGATTCCTTCCCCTATCCCTATACAGAAGAGGATGCGCAGTGGTTTGTGGGGGACTGTATGGAGAAAGAAGGAAAAACGCAGCTGTCCAGGGCGATTGTAGTGGACGGGGAAGCTGTGGGGAGTATTGCGGTTATGCTGAAGGATGATGTGTACTGCAAATCCGCGGAGCTTGGCTATTGGCTTGGGGAGCCCTTCTGGAGAAAAGGGATTATGACCAGAGCGGTGCAGCAGATGTGCGAGGAAGCCTTCCGGCGCTATAAGCTGGTGAGGATTTATGCGGAGCCTTTTTCCACAAACCTGGCTTCCAGAGGAGTTCTGGAAAAAGCTGGTTTTCAGCTGGAGGGAATAAAAAGAAAAAGTATCTTTAAAAACGGGTGCATACAGGATTCCTATTTATATGCGGTTATTCATGTATGACGGAGCAGAGGAACGGATAAAGGAAAAGACAGCCGGAGCCATATACATAAAATATGGCCCGGCTGTCTTTTGGCCTGCAGTTAAAATCAGGCTGTTGATATTTCGGAACCAAAAACTGCAAGAGAAAGGATATTATGCGGCATTTCCTGCAGCGGAAGCGCTGTATATAATGGAAATCCGTCCTTCACCGTAAGGCATGGCATATTCTTTTCCTACAATGCCTTTAAGCTGTTTTGTGATGTAATCAATCAATACCTGATTATCCAGCATAGTGCAGTCCTGGAGAAGCTTATTATCACGGAACATGGTAAAGCCGTCTCCGCCGTTTTTAATCATATAATTATGGGAGGCCACGGTATAGGTTTTGGCCGGATCCAGAGGAATGCCGTCAACAAGCACATGGGATACCCGGTATTCCCCGTCAACCCGGAGAAATTCACCTTCATCATTCCTGATTACGGAAGAAGGGATGGAAGGATCTATGGAATAGGTAAGCCCGGATACCTGGAGGAAACCGCCGTTTTCTTCCGGGTAAAGAGAAGCGCCAAGCTCCAGCGCATCCAGTATCTCCTGCCCTGTGGCTTCCACAACACACATTTCATTTCCGTAAGGATGGACATTTATGATATCTTCATAGGTAATATCTCCTGCCTTGATATCCGCCCGGATACCTCCGCCGTTAACAATGCCGATATCAGCGCCCATAACGGATCGGTAGGCATCTGCACACAGGTCGCCCAGATTGGTTTCTCCGTTTCGGATCAGACGTTCATTTCCGGAAGGATCCTTTGCGGTAAGCGTTACATCGGATTTTGCCACTACCTGGCCGAGAACGTCAGCAAAGCCATCCTTCAGCGCATGGATAAAAGTATCCATAACCGGATCTTTATCCGTATAATTTTCTATCAGTTCGGCTGTTATAGTCCCGTTTTTGGGATCCAATACTATTTTCCCCACAGCATTTAATTTGGTTCCTGTCTGAGCGAGGACAACTTCCTTACCGTCCTTGTTTTTAACCTTTTTATCATAGGCTTCATGGGAATGTCCGTCGATAAATGCATCAATTCCGTTTGTATTTGCAATAACCGCTTCCGACTGCCACTGTGGCGTACTTCCTTCCATGCCAAGGTGCCCGATGGCAATGACATAATCGGCGCCCATGGCAATGGCGGTATCCACGGAATTCTGCACGTTATCATATAAATCCTGTCCATTGTTCCCCTGACAGAAGCCATAGATATAATTCCCCTCATCATCCTGGAAGTACAAAGGGGTGGATTTGGTAAAGCTTTCCGGTGTATCAATTCCCACATAAGCCACATCCACATCCCCGTAAGAAAGAATTTTAAAGGGAAGAAAAACAGAGGATCCGGTTTTCAGATTTATGAAATTGGAGCAGACATAGGTGTATTCGGCTCTTTCTTCTGCCAGCCTGAGAAAGTTGTCCATACCGTAGTCAAACTCATGGTTTCCGGGCACGGCAATATCGTAGCCGGCCTGATTCATGATATCCACAGGAAATGCGCCGTCTGACAGTGTGCCGATGGCTCCGCCCTGGATGGCATCTCCTGCATCCACCAGAGTAACATTTTCCCTGCCGTACACCTGCTCCATCTGCGCCTTGCAGGAGACAAGGCCGGCATAACCGATATTGTCATCAATTCCGCAGTGGACGTCATTTGTATGCAGAATGATAATTTTATCGGGAATATTTCCTTCCTGTGCCATGACAGGGATGGAAAGGGTGAGGGCCGTGATTAAAGACAGTATCAGGGCCAGTGGCTTTTTGTGTTTCATACTCTTTTCCTCCTTTTCTTATTTATTGTTATGTAGGAATATCAATTCCCCGCATACTTTTATACTATCAAACAAAGGAATAAAATACAAGAATTAAGAAAATATTCCTTGTTTTTCACTGCGCCACTGCTATACTGAATACATAACAGCAGTACTGAGTATAAGAAAAAAGGAGGGGATGCCGATGGATGAGAAAAAGGAAACGGTGAGTCAGCAGACGGAATATGAGCGTGACAGGAGAAAAGGCGGACTGGGAGACTGGAAAGCGATTATTATTGCATTAATTGCTGGAATTACGGCTATAATCTGTGTCGTAATCTTTTCGGGAAACCTAATGAATTATAAGAAGACCGCCGGAGCCGGAGGTCTTACGGCAACGGGTTCGGCAAACCTGGATTTTGAGTCCGATTTGATTGTATGGAGAGGAAATTTTTCCACCTATGGGGCTACTCCAAAAGAGGCATATGCCGTTATAAAGAGAGATTCGGAAATTGTAAAGGATTATCTGCTGGAAAACGGGGTTTCTGAAGATGAGCTGGTATTCAGCTCCGTGGATATTTCCCAGCGTTATCGTACGGAATATGATGAGAACGGGAATTATATCAGGGATTATCCGGATGGATATGATTTGTACCAGAGCTTGTCCGTAACCTCAGTGGATATTGACAAGGTGGAGAATATTTCCCGGGATATAACCAAACTGATTGAATCCGGGGTGGAATTTGTATCCAATTCACCTGAATATTACTGTACCAAACTGGATGAGGTAAAGCTGGAGCTCATTGAAAAGGCCACGGACAACGCCAAACAGAGAATTGATATTATGGCGGCTGGTACCGGAAGCCGGACAGGAGAGCTTCTGAGTGCGAACCTGGGGGTTTTCCAGATTACCGCCAAGAATTCCGGATCCGGAGAGTACAGCTACGACGGCGCCTTTGACACCAGTTCCCGATATAAAACGGCAATGATTACGGTGAAGCTGAACTATGCGGTGGAATAGGGGATGAGAATCCGGTGATTCTTTTCAAAAGGAAAAAAGAAAATACATACCCGGAATTTGACAGGGAAAAACAGATTCCGGTTTTAAAATGCAGTATCTGTACGGGTGAGAAGGTGGCGTGCTTCAGGGATAAAAGAACGGGGCACACGGAAGAAATCATGTATATCCGAAGCCAGGGTGATATGCAGGATTTTCTCAGCCGGTACGGACTGTCGGAACAGGAAATAAAAAAAGAGTGGTAGATAACATCAGGAAAGCAGCGCGGCGGATTGGAGCCGGGCTGCTTTTACCATGGGAATAATCCCCCTGCTTCAGGCGGCACCCACTTTTTTATCTGTACTTCTATCTGTATTTCATTAAAAAGTAAGGGCTCCCGAAAGAGAGTTAGGTGTGATAAAATGGAATTGATTTTTGGAACAGGGAATCATGGGAAATTTATGATGATGAAGGATTTCCTGGAAGAACTGAATGTGGATCTGATAGGTCTGGATGATTTGCCGGGAGTGGAGGAAAGTCCGGAAGAGTCAGGAAGTACCCCTTTGGAAAATGCCAGAATGAAGGCGGAATATTATTACCGGATTTTTCAGAAGCCGGTTTTTTCCTGTGACAGCGGATTTTATATCCATGGTCTTCCGGAGGAAGAACAGCCTGGAGTCCATGTGCGCAATGTGGGAGGGCGGCGGCTGTCCGATGAGGAGATGACGGCTTATTATTCGGGTATCGCCCACAGGCTGGGAGGAAAATGCCTGGCAGAATACAGGAATGCCATCTGTCTGATCATGAACAGCAGGGAGCGGTACGAATATGAGGGGGCTGACATCGGCGGAGGAAGCTTCTATCTGGTTGACAGGGCAAAAGAGCAGAAGGAGGAAGGTTTTCCTCTGGATTGTATATCCGTTGATATTATCACAGGCAATTATTTCGTGGAGGGCGGACAGCTGCAGTGCTTTGATTCACAGAAAGAGGGATTGCTCCGTTTTTTCCGGGAAGCCATGCAGAAGACTGAAGAGAGTTTACAGAGCGGAAGGCCGGAGAAATGAGCCGGAAGAGGAAGCAAAGGAGAGAGAAGGATGTTTACCAAGAGACTTTATTTTGAAAATGCCTATATAAAAGAGTTTGATGCCAGGGTATTGAGCTGCGAGGAAGGAAAGAACGGATATGAAATCGTTCTGGATAAAACCGCTTTTTTTCCGGAAGGCGGAGGACAGCCCGCAGATCAGGGGTATCTGGAGGATGGGGAAGTGACGGATGTGAGGGATAAAAAAGATTATGTCCTGCATATCTGCACTAAATACCTGGAGCCGGGAACTATGGTGCACGGAAAGCTCGACTGGAACCGGCGGTTCCTTCATATGCAGCAGCATTCCGGGGAACATATTCTTTCAGGGATTATTCACAGGACTCACGGATACGATAATATTGGCTTTCATATGGGTAAAGATTTTGTGACTGTGGATTTCAGCGGTCTTCTGACTGAGGATGAGATAGCGGAAGCGGAAAAAATGGCTAATACAGTGGTATTTGCAGATGAACGCATACTTGCGGAATATCCCGGAAAGGAAGAACTGGAGAAACTGGAATACCGCAGCAAAAAGGAGCTTGACGGGGATATCCGCATCGTCACAGTACCCGGAGCGGATGTATGCGCCTGCTGCGGAACACATGTGAAGCGCACCGGTGAAATAGGGCCGATTAAGGTAACCTCCTCGGAACACTATAAATCAGGGATCCGTCTTACCCTTCAGATCGGATGGATGGCCCTCGGTGATTACGACAGGAAGCAGAGGAATGTGAAGGCCGTATCCAATCTGCTATCCGCGAAGCCGGAAGAAATCGGGGAAGCGGTGCAGAAACAGCTGGAACAGATGCAGGAACTCAAACAGGAAAATATAATGCTGAAACAGCGTATTTTTGATATGCTCCTGAAGGAAACGCCGGAGGGGCAGGAGAAGGCGGTTCTTTTTGAAAAAGGACTGAATTCGGTAGAAGTGCGCAGGCTTGCGGACATGCTGTCTTCCCGGGCCGGGCTGGCCGCAGTTTTTTCAGGAAGTGACAGCGAGGGTTATAAATATGTGGTATGCAGCGGGGATAAGGATGTGGCCGCTTTGGGAAAACTCATGAATCAGGAGCTGAATGGCAGGGGCGGCGGTAAAAATCCCATGATACAGGGCTCTGTCCAGGCAGAGGAACGAATGATCCGCAAATTTTTTGAAGAACTTTATTGACATGTTTTTATCAAAATGATATGATAAATTTCACGATAAGGGAGTAGTTAGCACTTGACGGTGTAGTGAAGTCAACATACTGATAACACGGTTATCTGGCTTTGCTTTAAATGATGAGACTTATCTGCCCAAAGAGCAGATAGGTCTTTTTTTATTCTTAAGAAAAAAGACGTTCCTGGCCGGAGGGGTAAAAAACAGGTATCGGAGAACGCCGGAAAAAGAACGGCTGTATTTTGGCCATATAAAAGGGTCAAACGAGGAGGAAAAGGATATGAGTCTTTGGGAGCTTTTGATAATTGCGGTGGGTTTGTCCATGGATGCTTTTGCGGTATCTATCTGCAAGGGTCTTTCCATGAAAAAAATGAGTTGGAAAAATGCACTGATCGCGGGCTTGTATTTCGGCGGTTTCCAAGCGGGAATGCCGTTAATCGGTTATCTGCTGGGCACCCAGTTCAAGGATCTGATCACCAGTATTGATCACTGGATTGCGTTTGTCCTCCTTGGCCTTATCGGATTGAATATGATAAAGGAATCCAGGGAAAAAGCGGAAGAGGGAGAATGCCAGAATGATTCCTTCGGCATAAAAACCATGGTCCCTCTGGCGGTTGCCACCAGTATTGATGCACTTGCGGTGGGAGTCACCTTTGCTTTTCTCAATGTGGACATTGTACCGGCCGTATCCTTTATTGGTACGATAACCTTTTTCTTAAGTGTCCTCGGAATTAAAATCGGAAATGTATTCGGCACGAAATTCAAAGCAAAGGCAGAATTGGCGGGCGGTATTATTCTGATCCTGATGGGAACCAAAATACTTCTGGAGCATCTGGGATTTTTAAGCTTTTGATAAAAGAGGGGGAAGAAGGATGAAAACAAGAAAAGAAATGATAGCCTTTTGCCTCACATTCAAGGGCGTCTACGAAGATTATCCCTTTCATGATGACAACTGGACGGTAATGAGGTGTAAAGGCAATAAAAAAACCTTTGCTTATATATATGAAAGAAACGGCCTTGTCCAGGTAAATGTGAAATGCGATCCCGAATGGATCCAATTCTGGAGGGACGCTTATCCCGGCGTACTGCCGGGATATCATATGAATAAACGGTACTGGAATACGGTGATCCTTGACGGCTCTGTGCCGGACAGGGATGTCCGGCGCATGATAAAAGAAAGCTATGAGCTTGTCAGGCCGGCAGAAAATTCATGACGATCATTACCAGACCCAGGAGGGTAAGCACACCTCCCGTAGCCCGGTTCAGAGTTTTGGCAGATGCCTTATTGGCAAACCGGGCGGCCAGCCTTGCCCCTATAAGCGTGAAAAGGATACAGAGCAGCAGGGCAGGAATATCAGGAATCCCTCCGATGGTAAAGTGGGAAACCGCGCCGGTAAATGCCGTGAAGGCCATGATAAAGACGCTGGTTCCTACTGCCGTTTTCAGTTCATAGCCCAGAACGCTGGTGAGGATAAGAAGCATCATCATTCCGCCGCCGGCTCCGATAAAGCCGCAGATAAATCCGATCAGGGCTCCGCAGAGAAGTGACTGGATGATTTTGGTTCGTGTATCCTTATCGGCCTGTGTCTCTTTGGTAGTCATGACGGGCTTTACCAGAAATTTGATGCCCAGCAGAAATGTCATGACCACGGAAAAGCTTCCCATGGACCGGTTGGGGACTTTGGAGGCGACGAAGCTTCCGACGAGAGTAAAAACAAGGACGGAAATGAGCATGATAATTCCGTTTTTCACATCCAGGTTTTTGTGTTTCCCATAGGTATAGGCGGAAATTGCGGAGGCCAGAACATCGGAAGCAAGGGCGATGCCTACGGCTTCATAAGCGGGAAAACCCAGAAAGGTTATGAGCATGGGTGAAATAACGGCAGCAGCGGACATTCCCGCAAACCCTGTGCCGATACCGGCTCCCAGGCCGGCAACAATACATACGATTAATTTTTCCAACATCTTTTAATTCTCCTTCAGGTTTTGGGATATAACGGATATAACGTGATCCACTACCTTCATTTCTTCTTTTGTAACCCCTCTGCAAATATATTGAAGAAAATCCTCCTGACATTTCCTGGCCGCCCTGACAGCGTCAAGAGCAGGAGGGCATATCCGCAGATGTATGATCCGGCGGTCTTCCTTATCTGTAATTCCTTCCAGGTAATTACGCCCTGTCAGAACATCAACAGCTTTGGAAACATTGGATTTGGGAAAGGAACGCAGTTCCACAATATCCGAAGCCGTATCGTAGCCGGGATTATTATACAGAAATAAAAGGACGTTGATTTCCATCCGGTTCAGGCCGTAAATCTCACTGACCTCACCCAGGTATCTGTTGTACGTTTTATTCAGCTTTCTCCCTATAATCAGATATTCAATGATACGATTCATATACACCACCTCGCATAGTTCTTTTTAGAACTAACTGGATTCATAATACCATGTACTCCGTAAAAGTCAAGCTTTGTGTAAAGGGTGCAGATAAAAAATATCGGCGCTTCCTCTGCCCTGCCTTCCGCCTTTGGCCTCCCCCGGCCTGTGCCCGATGATATCCCGCTGTCTCCCTGTGCGGCCGCTGCTCTGCAAGGTTCCTGTGCAGGCACGCTCTCGCTCGGATAAATGCGCAGCGGTACTAAGGCTGCAAAGGACGCAGCCTAAGGACCGGCGTATTTATACG